>JGI20163J26743_11537963_pt1 | contig 11833 bp, 13 predicted proteins | sample TergutCu122P1_FD_26743 | JGI IMG/M metagenome (IMG submission 26743) | reverse complement strand
AATGAAAAAAATATTAGTATTATTACTAGTTATGATATTTTCAGCGATTGGGGTGATAGGGTGTAGCCGCGAAGAGGTGGTGGAAGAACCCCAAGTAGAGATGGGGGAAGAAGTTGTGGAGGAAGAAGTCGAAGAGTTCGTAATTGTAACCACGATATTTCCGCAGTATGACTGGACCAGGCAGATTTTAGGATCACAGATTGAAAACGTAGATTTGATTCTACTTCAAGATACGGCAATTGATTTACATAATTTCCAGCCGACAGTTTCTGATATTGCAACGATATCCACAGCGGATATGTTTATCTATATTGGAGGAAAGTCGGACGGCTGGGTAGAAGAGGCTTTGAGCAATGTGGTTAATGAAGATATAATCACCATCAACTTAATGGATGCATTGGCAGAAAGAATAAATTTGATTGAGCTTGACCATCATCACCATCATGACCATCATCACGACCATGTTTGTGATGCTGACCACGACCATGACAACCATGATTATGATGCTGACCACGACCATGACAACCATGATTATGATGCTGACCATCATCACCACGATTATGATTGTGATGATGACCATCATGACCACCATCACGACCACCATCACGACTATGACTGTGATGATGACCATCATGACCACCATCACGACCACCATCACGACTATGACTGTGATGATGACCATCATGACCACCATCACGACTATGACTGTGATGATGACCATCACGACCATGACCACGATCACGACCATGTCTGTGATGATGACCACCATCATCATGACGAGGAATATGACGAGCATATTTGGTTGTCTTTAAGAAATGCAAGGGTTTTATCAAGTTATATTACAGAAGCACTTTCTGCTATGGATCCAGCAAATGCTGACTACTATCACAGCAATTTGGAAAGTTTTCAAGAAGAGTTAGCCGCATTGGATGGAGAGTTTGTGATTATGACAACTGAAGCAACTACCAATGTTGTGGTATTCGGAGATCGTTTTCCTTTCAGATACTTGATGAATGATTATCACATAAGAACCTATGCTGCTTTTGACGGCTGTTCTGCTGAAACAGAGGCAAGCTTTAGCACCATTGTATTTTTAGTGGGTATTGTGGATGAGATGGAGTTGGACCATATTTTAGTCATTGATGGTTCTGATTTTTCCATTGCGGAAACCATCAGAGACGCGACCCAGGCAGGAAATCAAGAAATTTTAGTACTGGATTCTATGCAATCTGTCACAGCGTCAGATGTGGAAGGCGGAGTGACCTTCCTATCCATTATGGAAAGTAACTTAGAAGTACTTCGAGCAGCATTGAATTAAGGAGGCGTATGATGGCGCAAATATCTTGTGAAAATGTAACCTTAGGTTACGACGGCAATGTAGTGATGTCGGATTTGAGTTTCAAGGTACATCAAGGGGACTATCTGTGTATTGTGGGAGACAATGGCTCAGGAAAAAGTACCTTGATGAAAGGAATATTAAAGTTAAAAGCTCCTATGTCAGGAGAAATCACTCTTGGAGAAGGGGTAAGGCAGAATCAAATTGGTTACTTGCCCCAACAAACCGCCATCCAAAGAGATTTCCCCGCTTCTGTTAAGGAAGTGGTTCGTTCGGGGTGTTTGAATCGTACAGGGTTGCGCCCATTCTACAATGCTTCTGAGAAGCAGATGGCAAAAGAGAATATTGGACGAGTGGGATTAACGGATTTAGCTAAGAAGTGTTATCGAGAGCTTTCAGGTGGCCAACAACAAAGGGTTCTTCTAGCCAGAGCTCTTTGCGCCACTGAAAAGCTGCTCTTATTAGATGAGCCTGTTGCTGGACTAGATCCTAATGCAACAGAAGAAATGTATGCAATGATTGAGGAGTTGAATGAAGATGGAATTACTGTGGTTATGATTTCTCATGACATTGAAGCAGCGACCAAACACAGCACTCACATTTTGCATTTGGGAAGTCAGAAGGCTTTGTTTTTTGGAACAGTAGAAGAGTACCTAGCCAGTGATGTAGGGAATATCTATGTAAGAAGGGAGGCTTCAAATGACTGATATTATCAATCAATTGTCCCGTTATTTTGAGTTTTCTTTTGTATGGTATGCCTTAATTGTTGGGGTTTTAATCGCCCTATGTTCTTCTTTACTTGGGGTTACTTTAGTTCTTAAACGATTCTCCTTTATTGGAACAGGGCTCTCCAATGTGGCCTTTGGAGCAGTGGCCATTGCCATGGTGCTAAATCTTACCAATAACTTTTTGTTGGTTCTTCCAATAACGATTTTATGTTCGGTGTTGCTAATGTATATGGGGAACAATGCCAAGATAAAGGGAGACGCGGCCATTGCCATGATTTCTGTAGGAGCCCTAGCAATGGGGTATTTGATTTTAAATATGTTTGCCGCTACGGCTAATTTAGCAGGAGATGTCTGTGCTACTTTGTTTGGTTCCATCTCTATTCTTACTCTATCCGTGCCAGAGGTTTGGTTAAGTGTAATCATGTCTGCTACGGTGATTGGGGTGTTTGTGCTATTTTATCATAAGATATTCGCAGTAACCTTTGATGAGGATTTTTCTACGGCTACTGGAGTAAAAGCGAAAACTTACAATCTGCTACTGGCCGTGATTATTGCAGTGATTATTGTTTTGGCCATGCGGTTAGTAGGGGCTTTGTTGATTTCCGCTTTGATTATTTTCCCAGCTTTGTCTGCTATGAGAGTGTTCAAAAGTTTCTTGTCTGTGACCATATGCTCGGTGATTTTCGCAGTGATTTGTGCAGTATTAGGGATTTTGACAGCAATTATTTTAGCCACGCCAGTGGGTTCTACTATTGTAGCCATTAACATTATTGGATTTATACTCTTTGGATTGATTGGTTTAGTAGGAAGGAGAGGGTGATGAGGAAAAGATTAAGGTGTAAGGTGCTCCCCCTTTTGTTAGTGCTTATGTTGTTGCCAATGGTATTGGTTGGATGTGGTGGCTCTAACGGAGGAGGTTCCGAAGGAGACAACATAGATGTGAATTTAAGCACATTAAGCGCTACCATGCTGTTTGCAGAAATCACCAACATTACGAATAATCCTGAAGGTTATTTGGGACAGGTGATTAAAATTCATGGAGGGTATTTTAACTTCTACGATGGGGAACGCAATCAATATATACATTTTGTGCTGGTTTTGGATGAGGCAGGGTGTTGCAATGAAGGGTTCCAATTTCGAGTAGGTGAAGAGTTTGGTTCCCCTGAGGACTTATTTGAGATAGAGGAAGAAATTGAGATTATAGGAGTTTTCAGTAGTTGTGAAGGGGATGAGTGGGGCAGATATTACTTGGCAGTGGAAGAGTTGAATGCATTGTGATTTCTTTCCATTGAGGTTCGTTTTTTAGGGAAAAAGGTTAGTGATAGGGTGAGAGGAATAAGTTGACTTATTCCTCTCACCCTAATAAAATTCAAGTGCGCCTTTGAGTTATACTTCACAAAGGCTGTGGTTTAGAAAGACGTACTCGAGGGATACAAATGATTTCTCTAATTTGAGTTTCTAGAAAGTTGTTGGTGTGACAAGGAATCACAACAATTGCAGTATCGGCTCCTCTTAAGGTTCCAGCAATAGAAATCACTTCATCTTCAACACCCACCATACCACAGTCAGCGGCCATAGTAGCAATTTCTAAGCAGACTTTAAAACCTTCGCCTTGCATCTTTAAAATCTGCGCGACCAATTGAACGTGTGTAATTCCCCCGTATCTTTGATTAATGGCACGGTCTATACCCGCAAACACATGAGTATTGTGGATGATAGAAACACCAGCTTCTTTTAGAAGAGCACGATTTTCTTCTTTGAAAGTGGTGGCACCAGGTTTGCCAAATCCATACATTGGAGCGACTACCACCAGCTCCTTGGGTTTGAAATAGTCTAAAGCAAGAACAGCACTATTTCCGTAGTCACTGGCAACGAGCACTTTATTTATGCTTAATTCTTTCATCCGTTCTTTGGCAAATCGGAAGGTATTGTTTGTGTTTATGGGACCTACTTTGTCGAAATATACAATTTCCTTTTTACTATAACTCATAGAATTCTCCTTTTGAACTTTGATCCACTATCTGACGAAGATATGTGTGGCTATAGCAGCAAGGGGCATCGCTATAAGAGTGCGCATGAAGAACAACAAGACAATCTCTTTAAGTTTAATGGGCATTTTAGTAGCAAGCATTACTGAGGCAGTCTCAGAGAAGAAAATCATCTGTAGTATGGAGACCAAACACACAAAAAATCTTGCCTGTTCACTTAGATAAGCGGCATCATTAGCAATGAGTAATACGGGTAGGAACATCTCTGCAATACCGATTGGCATGGATGGGGCGATGCTAGCAGCATCAGGAATTTGCAAAACTCGAATAATCGGTTGAAATACCACGCCAAGCCATTGAAATACGTCTGTATATTTTGCCAAAATCATAGCAGATACACCAACAGCTGAAATCATCGAAAGCACTTTAGGAATTACTTTTACGCTATCTATGAGACTGCTTTTGATTTCAACAGGTATACTGTTGGCTGTATAAGCCCGTTTGACCGCACGATCAACGCCTCTAGTAAAAACCTTTCCATCGAATTTTACTCCTGATTTGCGGTCTTCATCTGTTTGCTCTATTCCATCGATATAAACTGTTTTTTTGCGGGAAATGGGAGGAATACGTATCATAATGGCGGCCATTACGAACGCTAAAACAAAGCTGGAAAAGAATATAGGACGGAAATAATGGCTCATTCCAGCAGTATCAATGACTAAATATGAAAAGCCGATACTCACGGTACAAAAACATGTAGTCAAAGCTACCGCTTCTCGCTCTGTATAGACCCGCTGTCGATAAAGACGGTTGGTAATTAAAATAGAAAGTGAAGATGAAGTGAGCAAAGATGCAGTGGTATCAAGGGCAGCTTTTCCAGGAACTTTAAAAACAGGACGCATGAGTGGTTCCAAAAGTGCTCCTATAAACTCTATTAGCCCATAATTGATTAAAAAGGGCATGAATATCGCACCTACAATAATAATCCACAATACGGTCAAAACGATAAATGGGATAACCTCGCCACCGGTGTCACCACTAACAATAAATTCTGGGCCAACAAAATTTGGTACTGTGATATAGAGTGCATAGACGACTACATAAATGGTTCCTATGATGTTAAGTAAAGTATAGACAATATTATCTTCGCTGTAAAAGGCAGCAATTTTTGGGTGTTTTTTTCCTTTGTCGATGAAGCGGGAGTAGACCTGTACTAAGAAATTTCCGCCGATAATAACACTCACTACCCAAAAGCCAGCGTCACCGAGTAAATTAACGAAAAAGTTAAATATCCATCCAAACACAATTTGTGAATTCTCGCCTATTGTTATGCTGGCAAAAAACACAAAAATGGCAATGGCAGAACTTACAAGAAATAGAATCATGCCTTTGGTGTATTGGGGTTTACTCAGCTTGATATCATCCAGTTCCGCTGAAGTTACATTGCTTTTAAACTCTTTTGTTGAATTCATGGAATCCTCCTTCCTTTGTCAAGTAAATGTACTTGCAAATGATTGGCCTATGGGGTGGCTTATGCTTTGGTTTTTTTAAGTGCGAGAATCGATAAAAATTCGAAAACAATATTTGCGGCCATATAAGATGTGATTTCACCACTATCAAAAGCTGGCAACACCTCCACAACATCAAATCCAATGTAGTTGAGGTCTTTGAGACCACGTAAAAGGGTTAAAGTCTCATAGGATGTAAAGCCACCTACTTCTGGAGTTCCTGTACCTGGTGCGTATGCAGGATCGACAAAATCAATATCAAAAGTTAGAAAGCAGGGTTTATCACCTACCCTTGCGACGATATCGGCAACCACTGCTTCAAGACCCATTTCTCGCATTTTGTGAGCTGCCACAAGTTTAAGGCCAAAGTCCGCAGCCATTTTATGCTCATTAGGGTCATACAAAGAGCCACGCATACCTAGTTGATAAGAGTGGGCAGGATCAAGGAGGCCTTCTTCTAAAGCTCTACGAAATGGTGTACCATGATTGTATTTTTGACCAAACACTTCATCACATAGGTCAGAATGAGAGTCAAAATGAACCATTGCAACTGGGCCATGCTTTTTTGCAATGGCTCTTAATTCAGCAAGCGTGATAGAATGATCCCCTCCCAATACAATGGGGATGGCATCTTCTTCTATGATGCCTTCAATACCAGCTTCAATAAAGTCGTACGAGGGATGAATATATCCGGGAACTACGTTGAAATCCCCTATATCACCGCCCTTTAAATTTTCCATGATGTTCACCTCAAGAATCACATTATTTGGCTTCATCATGGCAGAAATGCTTCTGATTGCTTGGGGCCCAAACCTTGATCCGCTTCGATAGGAACTGGCTGTATCAAATGGTGCTCCAGCGATGCAGAAATCTAGTGATTTGGCAGAGTCTACCTTAGGCATTCGCATAAAAGTACCAGTGTTACAAAATCGAGGGGATGATAAAGCGCTTGTAGGTTGCTTATTATCCATTATGAATTCCTCCTTTAATAAAGATATATTTAACTAAATATAGCATGGGTAACACAATCATAGGGTATATTAAAAAGAATATAACCTATCGCTATTTATGTTACAATCTAGGCCGTATCAGAAAATGGCAACCAATTTGGTATCGAAGTCCTGCCAATATTGTGTTCGTACTATGCAAGTGGAATGGATTTATGCTATCATAGATGAGAAGATTGAGTCATGAGAAACTTGTGACGCAGAGATGTAATGTGATGAAAATGCAAGGTGAGGGCGTATCGCTGGGTTCCAAATGGAGGTGATGGAGTTGAATATAACACATATCAATTATGTGCTTGAGGTCCATGCTTGTGGTTCCATTAATCGAGCGGCAAAGAATCTCTATACTTCACAGTCAAACTTGAGTAATGCCATTAAAAGGCTTGAAATGGAGTTAGGTTACAAGATCTTTGTTAGAAAGAATAATGGGGTAAGCTTAACACCAGAGGGAGAGTTTTTCTTAGAATCTGCAATAATTATAAGGGACGAAGCCAATAGGATACAAAATGTACCTTTATTGTTCAAAGATCATAAAAACCTTTCTATTGTGTGCAATCATTCTTCTCTTTGTATGCAAAGTCTTATCATGTTCAAAAAAAGCAATCCAGATAATAGCATCCAAGATTTTTTCAAAGAAACAAGTCTCATTACTGCAAGAAAAGACATTATAGAACAACGATATCGGCTAGCGGTGTGTTACTGTTTTTCCCAGCGACTGGCATATCATACTGAGATAGCCCTCAGGTATAATCTGAAAATGGAAGTTTTGTACCAAAATATACCCATTATGGCATTGATGTCTAAAAAGAATCCATTATCAAAAAAAGCAGAGTTGACCATTGATGAACTTTCAAAGCAAAAGCTAGTATGTTTTGAAGATTTTGAATGTGACAATTGGTTGCGGAATTTGGGAATACTTGAAACCAATAACGTACTCTATATTTTTGATCGTGGTGGACTGGCTGAAGCGGTACGCAAAGACAATTATATTGCTCTTGTAATGAATGACCCCTTGCAAACCAAAGAAATGGAAGATTGCATTTCCCTTCCGATTACAAAAACAAAGGCTTCTCTTGACATGTTTTTGTTACAACCACGCAATTATATTTTGAACAATCGAGAAAAGAGTTTTATTAAATTCATTAAATCAAGGTTACGGGAAGTTCATCAAAAAGAGTAAAGGAGGTGATGGTGATGGGAATTGTAAATGCAGATACAAGTAATCTAAAGGAATGGACCGATTTGGCCATACTTCTGTTTCCTGAAAGTGATTTTGAGGAAGAATACAAAATTCACCAAGAGATTTTGACTTCTAAGAAGGAGATAGGGTATTTATACTTTTTGGATAATCAATACGTTGGATTTATGAATATTTCCATTAGGAGCGATTATGTGAATGGTACAGAAACATCACCAGTGGTTTACATTGAAGCCATCTATGTGTTGCCAGAATATCGTAAGAAAGGCATTGGACAAGAATTGATTCAACATGCAGAGGCTGTTGCCAGGGAGAGAGGAATTAAAGAAGTAGCATCCGACTGTCTCATTGACAATGTTCTTAGTGAGAAGTTCCACAAAGGTTGTGGCTTTGAGGAAAAAGAGCGGGTGATTTGTTTTGTGAAGAAGGTGCCTGATATTGCTTAGATAGAGAGAAAGTGAAGTAAGAAAACGGAGTGAGAAAATTGTAAAAGAAAACTGAGTAAGAAAACGGAGTGAGAAAATTATAAAAGAAAACTGAGTGAGAAAACAAAAAGAGAAAGGTTTGATTACTGGAAGAAGCATGATGTTCATTTTGAGATCAAAAAAGGAGAGAAACCCATGAGAAAAAGTTTTGGCGCAGAGCCCCATGCCATTCCCCAACCTGTTTTCATTGTAAGCACCTACAATGAAGATGGCACAGCCAATGGTATGAATGTGGCTTGGGGAGGAGTAACCGAAGAAAATGAGTTGACTTTGTGTATTGATGACGAGCATAAAACAGCGAAGAACCTGATGAGGCGAAAAGCATTTGTGGTCCACATGGGAGAAGCAGGTTTAATGTTGGCTTGTGATTATCTTGGTGTAGTGTCAGGAAATGTAGAACCTGATAAGATTGCAAAAGCGGGATTAAGTGTAATCTCATCAGAGTTGGTAGATGCACCTATTTTCAAGGAGTTTTCTGTTGCAGTGGAATGCAAATTGAAAAGTTATGACCCAGAGACCTGCCGCTGTGTTGGAGAGATTGTAAATGTAAGTGTTGATGAGAGAGTTTTGGATGAAAATGGAGATGTGGATATGGACAAAGTGAAGCCAATCGTCTTTGACTCTTTCAATCATGCCTATATGGAACTAGGGGACAAAGTGGGCAATGCCTTTAGTGATGGGTTTGTTTTGAACAAAGATTAATTCAATGCACAAAAGTGTAAAGAAGGGTATAAATGAGTAGCAAGTGTAGAGAAGTGTGTAAAAAATGGGAAAAGGAAGGGGTTGAACTGTGAAAAATGAACGAGTATACAAAATGTCCTTCTCAATGATTTATCCACTATACATTCAAAAAGTGGAGAAGAAAGGGCGTACAAAAGAAGAATTAGACCAGGTGATTTGCTGGTTAACAGGATATGATGAAAAGGGATTACAGTCGCAAATTAATAATAATATTGATTTAGAAGGATTTTTTACCCAGGCTCCTGAGATGAATCCTAAAGCTACTGAGATTAAAGGGATGATTTGTGGCGTTCGTGTGGAAGACATTGAAGAGCCACTGATGCAGCAGATACGCTGGATGGACAAGTTGGTGGATGAGCTGGCAAAGGGCAAGGCTATGGAGAAGATATTCCATGAGTGACAAAACAAGATGCGGTTGGGTGGAAGGCATCCCAATATTTGAAACTTACCATGATACCGAATGGGGACGACCGGTTCATGATGACCGTAAGCTTTTTGAAATGCTAATCTTAGAAGGAGCACAAGCAGGGTTATCCTGGTTGACCATATTGAAGCGACGAGAATCCTACCGCAAAGCTTTTGATCACTTTGATCCAGAAAAAGTGGCAGCTTATGATGACAAGAAGATTCAGGAATTACTAACAGATGAAGGGATAATTCGTAATCGCTTGAAAGTTCATGGGGCAGTGACCAATGCACGCTTGTTCCTGAAGGTTGCCAAAGAATTTGGCAGTTTTGACAAGTTTATATGGAGTTATGTAGATTATACGCCAATCATCAATCACCCAGAGAAGTTGGAGGATATCCCTGCGAATACTCCTCTATCGAACCGAATAAGTAAAGATTTGAAGAAAATGGGGTTTAAGTTTGTAGGCTCTACCATCATGTATGCTTATATGCAGGCCATAGGAATGGTTTGCGATCACACCACAGATTGTTTTCTGTACCAAGAAATGGCATTAGGCAAGGGGAATAATCGCTGAGACGTGAAAATATATATATATTTTGTGGATTTTAGGAGAAATTTGTAAATGAAAAAAACGAATAAAATTGTAGTGATTAATGGTACAGAAGTTAAAGGCTGTACTTATCGAATAAAGGAAGAGTTTCTCGCGCCTTTACGAGAGATACATCAGATTAAAGAGTTTTATCTTCCGAAAGATATGCCTCATTTTTGCTGTGGCTGCAAAGTATGCTTTTTGAAAGATGCGGCTCTTTGTCCTCATGCCAAGGAAGTAATGCCCATCTGGGATGAGATGATGAAGGCAGACGTAATCGTTATTGCTGCCCCAGTTTATGGGCTGGGCATACCCGGTGGCTTAAAGGCATTATTTGACCACTTCTGTGTACGGTGGATGGTCCATCGGCCAGAGCCAATGATGTTTGTGAAGAGGGCGGTGATTATGACGAACTGTATCGGACCGCCATTTTTGGCGAAGTCATCACAAAGGGATATTGTAAATACCCTTTCCTGGCTGGGAATTTCTAAGATTGAAAGAATAGGTACAGGGTTGTTGGAAGGGGTAATCTGGGAAGGGTTATCCGCAGAGCGTCGCGAGAAAATCGTGAGTAAGATGAAAAGATCAGGTGAAAAATACATCACCACAACACCAGCAGGAAAATCACTTAAAACTCATTTTAGATTTGCAATGTGCAGAAAAATGCAAAAATCAGTGCTGAAGAAGTTGAAAAAGCCAAGTGCTGATAATCTGTACTGGATTAAACAAGGGTGGATAAAGAAGTGAAGAGATAACAATATTAGGGAGAAGCACAGTGGAAAATAAAATGGAGTGAAACTATAAAGGAATACAGGTCAAGAAATCATGCGTATTATCATCTCCCCTGCAAAGAAAATGAATTTTCGTGAGGATCTCTGGGAATATGCAGGAATCCCATATTATTTATCAGAGGCAGAAATACTCAAGAACTATTTGCAAAAGCTGAAGTTTAAAGAAGTAAAAGAAATATGGTGTTGCAATGACAAGATTGCCAAGCTGAATTACAGGCGCTTTCAAGAGATGGATTTGTCTAAGAGACTTACTCCAGCTCTTTTGGCTTTTGAGGGGCTACAATATCAATACATGAAACCAGAGGTTTTTACAGATTCAGAGATAGAATATGTCCAAAAACATCTTCGCATCTTGTCAGGTTTTTATGGCATTCTTAGGCCTCTTGATGGAGCGGTTCCTTATCGACTGGAAATGCAAGCGAAGATTAAGATGAAAGCAGGCGAAATAGAATATGGAAATCTGTATGATTTTTGGGGAGATAAGATTGCTAGCGAGACCATTAGAGACTTATCTAAAGAGAGCATGATTCTCAACCTTGCTTCGAAAGAATACAGCAAAACCATAGAGCCTTATTTGGGCTCTAAAACTAAGATGGTGAGCTGTATTTTCGGAAGAGAGAAGGTGAGTAAGAATGGTAAGATGCAGATAAAGGTAGGTGGAACCCAAGCCAAGATGCTACGAGGTGAAATGGTTCGGTACTTAGCGGTAAATCAGGTGGATTGTTTGAAAGGTGTAAAGGATTTTGAAAGTTTAGGTTTCAAATATTACGAGGCGTTGTCAGATGATGAAAATTTGGTGTTCCTAAATCGCAATAGAAATCACAATTTGTAATTGCCCTATCTCCTATTTTATGCTAAACTCATTGAGTAGTTTGAATCATATGGGAGCGGATGGGTTCTGGTGTGCCCTCTGGTCTTCAAAACTAGTGTGAGGGGTTAGTGGCCTCTTGGGTGGGTTCGATTCCCACACGCTCCCGCCAATAAAGAAGAGTTGTAAAAACACCCCAAGCACAGTTGATTTCAAAGGCTCCGGGTGTTTTTTTGTTTTTACAT
>JGI20163J26743_11537965_pt1 | contig 11835 bp, 14 predicted proteins | sample TergutCu122P1_FD_26743 | JGI IMG/M metagenome (IMG submission 26743) | reverse complement strand
GATTATATGTATTTGTGTCAGTTAACACAGGTAATTCGGCCTCTATACCATAATACGCCTTGTGCCACTACTTAACCATTACTTTGAGCGCTGTAGTGCTAGGTTTAGAAAGTTTTGTGTAGTTATTGGTTTATCGTCATATAGTTGAATGGTTATATCGCCCACGCTTGTTTGTAGTAAAACTTTTGTATTGCCAGATGCAGGAGTTTGATTAGGTGATGCCACAGGAGTTGTTACTGGCGAGCTTGCTGGAGGAGTTTCTGTAGGAGATGACCCATTTGAGCCAAACACTCCTGCAAAGTATGCTATGCCAATAATTGACACTATAGCTACAACACTGACAATAACGTATAACAGTGTTTTTGAGCCACCACTTTTAGAAGTAGACGAGTGCCCTGCCGATTTTTTACGATTATATTTAGGAGCCATAATTTAAAGTTAACAAGACGTTATATAAAATTTTTTCCAAATCTGTACTATTATGTTTGCTTTATTAATTGTTTGATGATTTCAGAGACTTCGTGCAAGTTTTTTGCAGTAAAATCAACAGATATATTACTGTCATTCAAGTTTTTCAGAGAGTGAAATTGTGAGTTGACAAACACTGTTTTAAGTCCAACGGTTTTTGCACCTTTAATGTCCTCAAGAGGACTATCGCCAACATAGACAACTTCCTCAATATTAGTTACTTGTAAACGTTCTAAAATGTCTTTGAATATGTGATGTGAAGGTTTTCTCCAGCTATTCTCTTCGGAGACGACAATTGCGTTGAAGTATTTGTTTATATCTAACTGTCTGAGGCTGAAGTGGATAATTGGAGCGTAGGTAAAGTTTGAGAGTAAACCAATTTTGCAATGGGTTGTTGTTTGTTTGAAGAGTTTCACTGCGCCCGTTCTTAATTTAAGAGTGTTTGTGAAATCTTTGAAAAAAATATTCAACGCCGTCTTAACAGAAGTATCTTTTGGAGAAACTTTGTAACCCAAGTCGTTTAGGGCTTCAGCGACCCAAATAGCGTTTGTTACTTCACGCATTTCACCATAACGTATGGCACGGTATTTTTCATGCGCTTTACTATAGGCCTCTAAAAAAGTGTCAGCTTCAAGGTTGAAGCCTTCATTAACAAGGGCAGAATAGAGTTTCATTTTTGAAGCTATCATATTGTAACCTGAACAGTTGACAAGTGTGCCTATGTAATCAAAAATTACAGTTGTAATTTGCCCCAACTAACTCAGCTCTGTCTCATTTTGTTGTTATCAAAAAATTTTTAATTATCCGTTTAAGCATTCGACTGATGCTAGTGTTAAGCAGTCTAGTTTCATCACCAAAAGCTGCCTCAACAGTTGGATCAAATGGGATTTCTCCAAAAAAAGGTAACCCAAGCTGTCTGGTCTGTGCCTCTATACTGTTACTACTGCTATAGGCGTAGTTGTTGTTGGTGTCACATGGAGTGTTTGTGGTTTGTTTCATGTTTTCTATTACACCTATGACACACGTTTTTAATCCGCACAGTAGTGTAATCTGTTTTTTCACAGTTTCAAAAGCTAAAAGAGATGATGTGGTTATGATTAAAAATTCAGTTCGGTTAATTAGTCGTATAATATCAAGAATTATGTCACCTATTCCAGGGGGCATATCAACAATTAAAAAGTCCAAAGGACCCCATTGGGTAACTGCTAATAATTCAATTAATGCGTTAGAAACATCTATTCCGCGTAGAGGCGCAGGGTTTTCGCCTACGAAATAGACAAGAGACATATAGCTAATCCCATTTACCAAAGGAGGTACTATGCCTTTGTCTTCTTGCAAGACAGTAACCGGCGCATTCAAAATAATGTGCGATGAGGGACTGGTAAAGTCTAAGTCAAATAAACCAACTGTGTAACCTTCATTTTTAAGAGTTAACGCTAATGTAGCAGCGACAAGACTTTTTCCTACGCCTCCTTTACCACTAGAAACTGCGATAACACGTTTTACATTTACAAGACGTTTATCTATAATATTAACTCGGGAATCAAACAGGTTATTTTACTCCTTTAATGCTATCAAGCCAAACACCACGCCCACTAACTATTTCAAAATCTGGACTAACACATTTGGGACATTTAATAAAAGTATGAGCTGCTTCAGGCACAAAATGTATCGCCTCAACAATTTCAGCATCAACACTGTCTTTTTTAAACGGCCAACTAATCCCACAGACGCGACATTTCAACACAGTTTTAGCTTTAAGAAAACGAAACTTGGCACTTTTAAACAAATCAGACTTTATTTCACCCAACGCAAACTTTAAAATTTCCAAATCAGCAGCCTGAAGCTCACCTAAACGAATAGTCACCTGAGTAACCTCTCGCAACTGCTCCATATCAGCAATTTTCACCGCCGTCGTTAGTATAGCTTCAGCTAAAGCCCATTCATGCATAACAAGTGCTAAACGTTAGAGCATTTAAAAATATTGCATCCATTCCCTCTATCGCTATTTAATACTACAAGTTTCAATGAAAAGGTATCAGAAAAAACATCTACAACTACAGTATAACAAAACAACTACCACAAAGGGCCTGTCAAGAATTCTAGTAGACTTACTCAAAATGTATTAAACACCAAAACGAGCAGCTATAACACACTCTTTCAACTTTGAAAAATGGAGTTCCATTTATTGAATAGAACCCGTTTTATTGTTAGAGAAAAAGTTATATGTAGACATAACTAAACATTTGTTATGACAAACAAAATACATTGTGCCCATATCTTGGTAAAAACTTTAACAGAAGCGCAGACAATAAAAGCTCGTATAGATAAAGGTGAAAGTTTCTCTGAAATAGCCAAACAAACATCGCTTTGTCCTTCAGGTAAGAAAGGCGGAGATCTTGGCTCTTTTGGGAGAGGTCAAATGGTAAAACTCTTTGAAACAGCCGCGTTTCAACTTGAAAAAGACCAAATTTCTGATCCAGTAAAAACAGAGTTTGGATATCACATAATCAAGCGCACAGGCTAAAAAAGTTAACAACAGTGTAGTACCTAAAAAATGTGGAAATTAGGAATTGTCTCTTAAATACGGTTAAAAGAAGAGTATTTTTCAATTTTAAGCTTAAAAGCACAGTTTCAGCTAAGACATATAACCTAAAATACGAAATTTATGGGTTGATAAGTATTTGGCAGTTAGAGAGCGTTCGTGATGCGGTTGCAGGCTTCTTGGATGCGTTCTTTGGGTTGTGTGAATGTAATACGTGCGTATCCTTCGCCGTGTTTACCAAAGCCTATGCCGGGGGTTACAGCGACTCCTGCGTCGAGTAATTTAGTGGCAAATTTCATAGAGTCTCCTTTGCAGTTTACCCATACGTAGAAAGTTGCTTTTGGGTTTTTGCATGGGTAACCTAGTTTTGTTAGTGTGTTTACGAGGAGATCACGACGTTCTTGTAGGGTTTTGTTGTTTTTGCGTAAGAATTCTGGTTGTTCATTGTTTTTGTACATGTTTAGGGCTGTGGCGGCGACTTTTTGGGTGTAAACGGGTGGTCCGGAGTCTATTTGGGATTTAATTTTTGTTAAACCTGTGATGAGTTGTTTGTTGCCGACTGCAAAGGCTATGCGGTCGCCTGTCATGTTGAATGTTTTTGATAGTGAGTTGAATTCTATTGCCACTTCGTCTGCTCCAGGTATTTCAAGTATGCTTGGGGCGTGGTAGTTGTCGTATGTGATTTCGGAGTATGCGTTGTCATAGCAGAGGATTATGTTGTTGTCTTTGGCAAAGTCTATTGCTTGTTTTAGGAAAGTTTTGTCAATGGTTGCGGCTGTGGGGTTGTTTGGGTAGTTTAAAAACATCATACGTACATTGTCAGTGTTTATTGTGTCTAGGTCTGGTTGGAAGTTGTTGTTTTCAAGCAGTGGCATAGGTATTGCTGTGCCGTCGCAGAGTGTGGTGCTTCCATTAGCGTAGACGGGGTAAGCTGGGTCAGGTACAAGCACTTTGTCGCCAGAGTTAACAAAAGCACGGGCGATGTTTGCAATGCCTTCTTTAGAACCTAATAGAGCAGCTACTTGGTCATGTTCAATATCTACACCAAATCGGTTCTTGTACCAAGCAGATACGGCTTCTCGAAAAACTGGTTCACCCTGACTAAAGGAGTAATTATGATTTTTCAAATCAGACACTTCTTTAGCAAGGGCTTCAATTACAAAATTTGGTGGAGGCAAATCAGGGTCGCCGATGCTTAGGGAAATTAAATCAATTCCTTGAGCTCTTTTCTCTTTTTGAATTTTTTCCATTTCAGCAAACAAGTACGGTGGTAACCGTTTAACTCTTTCAGCATATTCAAAATTCATTCTATCAATACTCTCCAAATAGTGTTCCTTGATAAATTTTTTCAGCAGTACCACTTAGGAATACGCTTGTACCAACTTCAATTTGTAAATCTCCGCCTAACACGTGAACAGTAACTTTGCTACCAACTTTACCAAGTTTATGTGCCACAGCAACAGCAGCACATGCTCCAGTACCACACGCTAGTGTTTCACCACAAGCACGTTCCCAAACACGAACTTTAAGCTCATCGTTTCCTATGACTTGTACAAAACCAACATTAGTACGTTTAGGAAAAAGTGTATGGTTCTCCACAAAAGGACCAATATACTCAACAGGTGTCTTGTTAACATCTTCAACAAACATAACACAATGAGGATTACCCATAGATACACATGTTACACTAAAAGTGTCCTCACCAACAGCTAGATCGCAATTCACACAAGTACCCTCGCCAACCATTGGTAAAGAATTACGTTCCCAAATAGGTACACCCATATCAACTGTTACTGATACAACCTCATCATCAACAAGAGTTAACAATATATCCTTTACACCAGAAAGAGTCTCAACTTTAAACTCAGACTTTTTAAAAACACCTGTTTCATAACAGTATTTACTAAAACAACGAATACCATTACCACACATTTCAGCTTCACTCCCATCCGAGTTAAACATGCGCATTTTCACATCAGCCACTTTTGAGGTGCAAACAAACAATAATCCATCAGCACCAACTGAAAAACGGCGCATACATAGCTGCTTAGCTAAAATTGAAGCCTTTTGGTCACTTATTTTTCCGTCTCTATTATCAATTACTATGTAATCGTTTCCTAATCCATGCATTTTCCAAAACTGCATTTACTCACCCTGCTGAACAACCCGTTGACTTGTCAACAAATCTTGAATTTGTTCCCGCTCCCTAACTATTACAGGTTTTCCTTGACGTATCATAACCTCTGCTGCGCGTGGTCGAGAATTATACTGTGAACTCATACTAAAACCATAAGCCCCAGCATTAAGAATAGTTAAAACATCACCTTCAACTACCATAGGTAATTGACGATCTTTAGCTAAAACATCGCCTGACTCACAAAGAGGACCAGCAACATCAAAAACTTTAGAAGCTTTCAAATTTAACTTGTCTGCCACCAAAATATGATGATAAGAACCATACATAGCAGGACGAACCAACGTGTTAAACCCTGCGTCTACACCAACAAAATTACGATTATTGGTAATTTTTACTGTGTTAACAGTAGTTAACAAAATACCTGCATCACAAATAATGTATCTACCGGGTTCGACACATAGAAACGGTTTACCTAATTTATACTCTTTAACTTTAGACTTAAACAATGAAACAACTTTAGAAACATACTCAGACAAGTCAAAAGCTGCATCATCTAGATCATAAGGAACCCCAAAACCCCCGCCTAAATCAATAAAATCAAAAGTTATACCTAACTCATCATGAACACGCTTAGCAACATCTAACAATTTTTCCACAGCCAAAACGTATGAATTAACATTTGAAATACCAGAGCCAATATGCATATGAATCCCAAAACGTTCAACACGAGCTTTTTTTGCAGCCATATAAGCCTTTAGAACGTCTTCCTCACAAAGACCAAACTTTACGTGTGGACCAGCAGTAATACAGTGGTCATGATGACCATCTCCGAGTTGGGGGTTAACACGTACAGAAATTGTTGAGGGAACCGCAATTTTGAGCAAACGCTCAAGTTCACTTAGACTGTCAATATTTATTGTAATACCTGCATCAGCAAGAAACTTAAGTTCATCGTTTCGAACGCTAACTCCCGTGAAAAGAATGCGGTCAGGAGTAAAACCACTACTTAACCCCATGAAAACTTCACCAGGGCTAACAGCATCAAGATATGCTCCTTCGGATTGGAGAACTTTTAGCACTGTTAGGTTAGTGTTCGCTTTACAGGCATAATAAATTCGTATATCTTTGTACTTGTTTACTATAGCATCGTATAATCTGTTATAGTTTTCACGGATTCGTTTTTCACTTATCACATAAAGTGGAGTATCATAGTTTTTTGCTAATTCCTCAACTGAAAAACCATCAAAATACAAATCGCCTTTGCGGTTTTCCAAGGGTTCACAAAGTTTACGTTTGACCATTAATTCACACCAAACTAAATCATTAACATAAAAAAGAAGTTAGGCTAATCCTTTAGAGACATAAAGTTCAGCACTTAAAATGCCGCCGCCAGCAGCGCCTCTGATGGTATTGTGACCTAAGCACATATATTTGAAGGACATAATTGGGTCTTTACGTATTCTTCCCACCACAACACTCATACCATGACCAGCGTCACGATCGAACCGAGGCTGAGGGCGATTTTTTTCATGTCGTACAATAATGGGGTTAACTGGAGCACTTGGCAACTTTAATTTTTGAGGTTCCCCTTGAAATTTAACAAATGTTTCCTCTATCTCTTCCATAGTGGGATTCTGCTCAAGTTTTATGAAAATAGACTCTAGGTGTCCATCCATAACATTAACACGGTTACAACTTGCACTAAGTTGAAACACTGCATTTTGCACAGTACCACTACAACTATTATAGTTGCCTAAAATTTTAAGAGCCTCAGTTTCCATTTTTTCTTCCTCACCAGAAATGAATGGAACTACATTGTCAATAATATCTAAAGAGGCAACACCAGGATAACCGGCACCACTTAAGGCTTGCATTGTAGATACCATTACTTGTTTTAAGCCAAACTGCATAAGTGGCTTTAATGTAATTGCAAGTTGAATAGTACTACAGTTAGGGTCAGTTGCGATAAACCCTTTCCAGCCGCGCAATTTTTGTTGAACCTTTACCATTTCAGCATGATCAGGATTAACTTCGGGAATGAGCAATGGAACATCCTTGGCCATACGATGCGCGCTTGTTTTACTAAAAACGGGGTAAAGGGCGCCAAATTGCGTTTCAACAGAACCAGCAAGTTCGCCAGGTAGAGAAGAAAATACTAAATCCACATCTGCGCCTGCTTGCTCTACAGATTTTACGTCAGCATTTACAACAGGCATTTCAGCAATTTCTGCAGGAAGCTCCGTTTCCATAAGCCATGGACATGCATCTTTATACTTTTTTCCTGCAGACCGTTCAGACGCAGCAAGTACAGAAATTTGAAACCAAGGATGACCCTGTAATAACTGTATAAACCGCTGACCAACAGCTCCTGTTGCACCTAAAATAGCGACCTTACGCTTCATTGACATATTGATTTTCCTCCAATCGTTATAATATTAACCTGATAAAAAAGTTAACGGACAAAACCCGTTAAGTTAAACCTAAAACATCCGCCATACTGTATATTTTAGGAACCTCTTGTTTACTTAACCATTCAGCTGCATGTACTGCTCCTTGAGCAAGGCCAGAACGAGTAAATGCAGTGTGCTCAATCCGCAACATTTCATGGGGACCTGCGACCGTTAATGTATGAATCCCAGAAACGCCACCTGCACGCAATGAAGTTATTTCCATCTCATCAGGTTGCCTCGGTCGCATACCGTTTCGTCCGGTAACAGTTTTTGTGTAACTGCGCATATTTGAAACAATTTCTCCAAGTTCTTTAGCAGTCCCACTTGGAGCATCTTTTTTACCTGTATGATGGATTTCATTTATACTAAAATCGTAATTTTGAGGAAACCCTTTAAGGGTGTCTACAAGTTTGAAAAAAATGTTCACGCCTACACTATAATTTGGAGAAAATACTGCAGGAACTTTACCATTCATAGCATCAATAATTGCGCAGTTTTGTTCAGAAGTAAAACCAGTGGTACCAAGAATTACACGCTTTTTTTGACCAACCGCTACTGGAATATTTATCAAATCAGCAGCAGGAGAAGTGAAACTAATGAAAACATCAGCTTTTGAAAGCGCACTAACAAGTTGATCGCTACACAAAACTTCTGTATCCTGCTCAGATATTCCTAAACTCCGAAGAGTTCTACCAACAGCAGGACTATTTGGAGCCTCTATAGCACCAACTGTTGGGATGCCTTTAGAGAAAGCCTCCTGGATTATTGCAACACCCATTCGACCTGCTGCACCTGCAACACAGAGTTTAAGCATAAGTTAATCCCACAAAATACTCTTTATTATATAAGCGATCATTAAGGTTTACGCCAAAAAAGTCAGCAATCGGTTCAAATACCTGTGGATTTGCCTCATAAACTTTACGCGCACCAGCCAGGACAACTTCAAGCCCAGCACAGGTCATTTTACCCAAAGGTTGCCTACAAGGTCCTGATGGCATACCTAAAATGTTCATCAAAGTCTTAAAAGCCAGAGGATTCCTAGCCCTACAAGTAACCAGACCAAAAGGCGTTGTCTCCTGCGTTTTCACAGAAACAAGATTAAACAATGGCTGAAGGGCCTTATGAATCACTGCAGCAGCTTCTGTATCACCGTCAAGCGCGTAATGAATCATGTCTGTTACGGCCCGTGGTGCAACATTAGCCACTACAGATATTGCCCCAGTTGCTTTGATATTGGGATCCACTATTATGTGGTATGTTTTATCATCATCGCCACTAAGAATTTCAAAATTTTCTCCGCAGAACTTTCGTGTCAATGCCATATTCTCTATGTCGCCTGTTGCTTCCTTTACACAGCACACATTTGGATATTGTTGATGCAGCATTGCAAGGTCTTGTGGAAAGAGTTGAGTTCCAGTGCGTCCCGGTATTACATATGGAATTATTTTCATGTCAGGAAATTGCTTTGCTATGGGTTCTATGTATTCTCTACGAATTTCTAGTGAACTTGGCCCATTATAGTATGGGTCAACAAGTAAAACCGCGTCTACGCCTGCTATTTCAGCGTGTCGAGTGCCTTCAATTGCTTCCTGTGTAGAATTGCTACCAGTACCAGCGATGGTAAAACAGCGATTCCCGGAATATTCACGGGTTTTTTCAATTACTTTGCTATGTTCTTCCCAATTTAGGGTTGGTGACTCGCCTGTTGTGCCTACAGCTAGTAGGCCATTTACGCCTTCGCGAATTTGAAAGTCAACTAAACGGCGTAGTCCTTCGTAGTCTACCTGCTGATTTGTAGTCATTGGGGTAATTAAGGCTGTTGTGCAGCCACTGAATGTGAACATTTAATTTGCCTCTTTTTGGTATAGAGTAGTACATTGCATATTTAAATTTTACGAATCGTATGTAATAATTTTCGTAAAACGTAATATTAATAAAAATATTAAAGAGTAACACAAATTTAAGTACGTAAATAGTAAAACACACATGTTTTTTGATTATTATAACAAACATTTTACACTAAAAAGTACAGTACAATATGATAAAAAATAAGCTAAAAGTAAAAAAGGTTATAGTTTGATGTCGTACTACGAAAAAAATTTAGGCTTTGCCTTTTTCTTCTTTGCCGTAGTATTCGGTCCATTTCAGTTTACGAGCATCTCTGCCGAATTTCAAGCTGCTTTTCTTGCATTTGCTTGAATCAAACCACAAAACGGAACCATCATTTTTAACATACATCATACCAGTACCCGATGGGAAATCATTACCGCAGAATGAACATTTTCTTGCTTTTGGCATGACCAATCATTCTCCATCTGTGTTTATCTTGTAATTTTCTTTGCTTCACGTTCTGTTTCACGAAGCATTAAAATGTCTTGTGCTCTCACGGGACCCTTAACGTTACGTGTGATGATTCTTCCTTTGTCTTTGCCTTCCATGATGCGCACTCTGACCTGCGAGATTTCACCGGTAACGCCTGTGCGTCCGATGACCTGTATAACTTCTGCGGGAATTAATTCATCCTGCGCTGCATTGCGTTCTTCTTTAGTACTCATTACTGAGTTCCTCGTTTAACCTGATCAAGTCGTGTTATTATTTCTTTTATTAAACCCGAAGTTTCTTTTATTATGCATGCTGCCGCACATGGAACGTCAATACCTATTGCTTTTCCCAAGGCTTCTTTTGTTGGAACAAACACGTATGGAATTTTTCGTTCATCACAAAGCAAAGGCAAGTGGGCAATAACTTCTGGAGGATCAACATCCTCAGCTATTACAACAAGTTTTGCTACTGAGCGTTCAACAGCTTTTGTGGCTTCGTTAGTTCCTTTTCTAACTGCGCCAGCTTTTGAAGCGGTTGATAGGGCTTCATAGGCTGCATCTACGACTTCTTGCGGTACATCAATTTTTACATAGAATGGTTTTGTCATATTTTTCTTGACCTCACCCTTTTAAGGTAGAGTCATATCAATGTTTCTTCTTAAATAAGGTTTCTGCTAAAATTTGGTTATACTTGCCCGTTATTGGATGAGAAAACAAAAACTTTAAATGTAGAGTTACATTGAGCTTCATGTTTTTCTGAGGAGATAAAAATTGCAAAGGATTGGCAAGGTGTTAAATGTTACACCATCAAATTGTCTTATTATTAAGATAGATAGCACTCCAAAAATTGGCTGTGAAGTAGCTGATGAGAATTTAACAGTTGTAGGCAAAGTTTTTGACATCATTGGTCCTGTATCGTCACCGTATGCAGTGATTAAGGTAAGCATAAAAGATGCTACAGCATTATTGAATAAACCGTTATATTTACTTCCATCAAAAACGCGGAGTAAAAGGCATGGTTAAAGACCGTGATGACGACCCGTTTGAGATTGATCCAATATTAAAAATTGAAATAATGGAAACGCAAGCATGTCCAGAATGTGGCAGCACAAGATTAATGCGTGACTATGAGAGTGCTGAAATTGTTTGCATTGACTGCGGATTTGTTGTTAATCAAAAAAGTGTAGTAGTAAATAAAGGAACAAAATTGAGAAATTTTAATGAAAAACAGACAACAAACCGTGCAAGATCCAATGCGACTTTAACATATACTATTCATGATAAAGATTTAACAACAGTTATTGACTGGCATAATCGAGTAAACCAATATTATGAAAATGTGCCAGTTGACCAGAAAACTCAGGTTTACCGGTTACGTAAATGGCAGAGGCGTATAAGAGTTACAGGTTCAACAGAACACAACTTAGCTTATGCATTATCTGAGATGACAAAAATTTCTAGCAAAATGCGTTTACCTAAAAATGTTTTAGAAACAGCATCAGGTATTTATCAAAAAGTGGTAAAAGAGCGTTTAATTAGTGGGCGCTCAATTCAAGGGATAGCAACAGCCACACTTTATTTAGCATGCAGGCAGTGCGGTCTATCAAAAACCCTTGACGATTTTGTGCATGCCTCATCAGTAAGTAAAAAAGAGTTAGGAAGAAACTATCGCTTTTTGGTAAAAAAGTTTGACTATTCAATATTACCACTTCAACCAGATCAATGTATAATAAAATTTTCCGATAATGGTACAATACAAGAAAAAGTTGAAGAAGTAACTCACAAGATTCTCATAGCCGCAAAAGAGAGTAAACTTACGGCAGGTCGCAGTAATCCAGCAAGCATTGTAGCGGCAGCAGGCTACATAGCACTGGTTTTAATGGGGGAACATAAAACGCAAAAAGAAATCGCAGA
>JGI20163J26743_11537966_pt1 | contig 11838 bp, 9 predicted proteins | sample TergutCu122P1_FD_26743 | JGI IMG/M metagenome (IMG submission 26743) | reverse complement strand
TTGTTCTACAATCATATTTTGCTCCACCCGGTCAATGGTTCTCATGGTGATTACATTGTCATTTGCTGCGGCTAAAAAAGCTCTAAGATAATCTTCATAACGCCATCCTTTTTCATCGTTCCTGCCTGTGATATTATCTTCAGGAGTTCCCAAATTCAGCAAGTTGGCCAAGGTGAGTTGCCAAGTATCTTTTGTCTTTACCATGGGCACTTTCTTCCCTTCTAATAGCGCTCGTATATCCACAATACTTTCTCCAAAGGCCCAGCTGGATAAAATAGCATATTTAATTGGTGTCGTTAATATTGGCAGTTTCACTAATGACGCGATGGTTTTTGCCATGGCCTCTGCTTGGGCAACTTTTTCCCTATCTTTCAAGATGTAGCCAAAGTTTGCTCCCATACGAATAAGCAATATTTTCAATACCACTCGCTCCAAGTTCTTGGCGTCACTATTTTTCCCTTCAAGAATGTACTCTATCTCATACGCTAAATTCCTTTGGTTGCCCTGTTCAACATCCTCGCTCATCTGTAGTAACTCTTGGTTATCCTCTTTTAATTTAGATGTTGCATGGTCAAATTTCTCTAATAAAAACTCTTGATACAACAATCTTTGCTCCACTCCACTTACATTTCCCCTAGCCGGAAAGTCTCCCCATCCGTTATTTAAGCTTCTTCTAGAAGCCTGCCCTTCTAGAGAAACACTAAGGCTAGACAGTGGATTCTCTTGGGGCATAATCAAACTTAAGATGGAAGAGGACTTTAATTGGCTGACATGAGCAATAGGATTATCCTCGGTGGGTAGGCTTACTTCTTCCTCTTCTAAAAGCTCAAACAAGTTTGACAACACATCTTGTTCTTCGTTAAAAGCGCGCTCCCCTTCTATCTCTTGTTGCTCCCAATTCCGAGACAATCCCATAAAATCAACGGCATAGCTTATGCAATATTTCTCTTCCATATAATAAAGCACCTGCTCTCTAAAAGCCTGCCCGTTATTATCGGTGAGTAGCTGCATCCCCTCTATCTCTTGTTCTATCTCCAGGGCTCCATAATAAGCCATTCGATCAATGAGATTTTGCACATCAAAATCACCTCTCTCGTAAGTTCCTTCCAATGCAAAAACGCCATATTCTTCCAATAACTCCTTCTGGAATTCTCCAAAGGCGGAAAATATCGCTAGATCTGCTGCCAATCGATAGTCACTTTTAGTAGTTTGCAGGATGGCGCCGTCTAACATGGTTAAAATAAAGGACAGCAAAAGCACAAAGGTAAAGCTTAAAAATATGGTAATCTCTCCCTTTTGAACCATGGCTCTTTATACACTTCCACTTTCAGAAGTAATGGTTTCAAAAATGCTGTTAATCAATGCCATTAATCGGTCTCTAAAGATAATAATTAATGCAATCAATACCACTAAGATCAAAATAATTTCTATGGTTGAAATCCCTTGATTGCAGCTTAATTTTTCTACAACTAACCCTCTTTTAGATTCTGCCCAGCTTAAGCTTCTCTCTGTAAGTTCCTTCTTTTTTTGAGAGAAAGCGCTTACCACCTTCTCAACTTGAGCCTTCATTTTCTTGCACACCATTTTCATTTTGTTTTCTTTCTTCATTTCTTTCATCTTAATCTCCTTTTATAAAATCCTCGAAAAACGCTTGTTCCTTTTGTTTCCTTCTGCTTCCTTATGCTCTTTTTTTCCTGTTTCAGCGCCAAGACACCTTGTTCTTTAAGTCATAAAATGTCCTTTTGCTTCACATCGTAAGAAATGTCACAGCTGTATGGACATAAATGCAGGCAGTATCACCACGATCAACACGATTCCTAACATCATAAACATGGGTAACATTAACTTGGTTCCTACTTCATCTCCTAATCTTTTTGCGGTGTTCTTCCGTTCTTCTCTAGCATCTTCTGCTTGATTACGAAGAAGCTGTACCATCCCTTTGGCTCCTTTTTTTACATTCCCTGCCAGTAGCGCTCCAAACTTTCTGTAAAAAGTGATTCCAATGCGGCTACCAAAATCTTCATAGCAAATGGCCTCTGCTTTGCCTCCTTTGATCTCATACATGGTAAATACCATCTCTTCATAAACGTAACGAATGCCTTTTTCTTCTCTTTGCTTCAAATAAAGTTCGCAGATTCTAAACCAGGCCACCCGAGGCGTCATTCCTGCTCCAATAAACAGGGAAAATGTTTCGATTACTTTGGGGTAATCCAACAGCATCTGCTCTTGCTTCTTTTTGGTAGTTGCTTTTTCCTTTTGCTTTTCTGACAGAACATACATCACTGCTACCACGAACCCTAATACTAAAATTCCGATATAATCATAGTTGGGGGGAAGGTGCCAAGAAATCGGCTGACTCTCTACCTCTGTGGGTAATGTTAAATACTCACTATCTCGTGTCTCCTGGTCTAATCTTTCTAAGTCTTGCTCCAGAGCCTTAAGCCATCGCTCCAAAGGCGAGTATTCTTTCGGGTATAGATGAGCGGCTCTTTGGATAACGACAAACTCATTTTCAAAAAACAATGTAGCTTCTATTTCAACAAGAACTCCTTCGTCAGGAATGTTCTCTTCTTTAAGTTGCCCCAGATGAGTAAGATACTCGTAACTACCCACGTTCCACTCCACAGATAGCTGCCCTCCTGGTAGTCGATCCACAAAAAGTAAATCACTGGTGACCACTTCCAAACTTTGGTTCTTGCCTAACATAATCTCCTCTAGCTTTTCGATTCCTTCTTGGAACATTTGGGTGAGTTCGTCTGGTGTGTATCCTTGCCCAGAGATACTAACCTGGAATTCTATATTCTCCTCCCCAATCTCCAGAATCAGATGTTCCAGACGTTCCCCCAAGCCTTTATCATTTCGCCTTAGCTGGATTCTCCCCTCCGAATCTCTCTCGATCTGGCCACCAGCCAACACCATAGATACAGAAAGAATGATGCCACACAAGGCAATCAAAACCCCTTTTATATACAATCTTTTATTGGCCTTTATTCTTTCTCTCATCTCTTCATTACCTCAATCTCTATTGGTTGCCTTTTCTCACTCTTTTCTTTCACTCATCAACTTTTTGCGCTTCACTCTTCATTCCTCGGCTTTTGTTCTTCTTTTTCACACCTCAATTTTAATCAACCGTCGCCCCATGGTAAAAGCAAAAAAGTAAATCACCAAACAACTACTCATAATTCCTATTCCTAAGATGTTGCCATACAGAACGTCCATGAAATCAGAGAAGGTCAAGCGCATATAGAAAATTATCCCAAAAGGTATCATGCTCATGATTCTAAACTCAAATTCCTTTGCTCCAATCATGGTTTGGATCTCTTTTTCCACTTCTATTTTGTCGCTGATGGTGCGAGCAGTGGTCTTTAGCACCTCTATGCTTTCTCCTCCCATTCGTTTGGCTACAGAGAATACCGTGACAAAATTTTCTACGTCTTCTTGCTTTACTCTTCTTAGAAAATCATTAAGTGCTTGTTCTACGGACAAATTCATCTCCAATTGATGAATCATCTGCTTAAATTCTTTAATGATGCGACTGTTTTTGGGGTAGAGCCGCTTCAGATCTTTCATGGTTTCAACCATGGCATTTTCTACAGAGTAGCCAATGTTTAGGGCCGATGCCATAATCTGCATACTGTCTTTGAATTGCTCTCGAAATTCTCGTTCCTTTTTCCTGGTGCAGCGAGCAAACCAATCTCTAAAATAAAGAACCAATAAGGGGGTTAAGAAGAGGATCGCAATCCAAGAATTATAGAAAAGATAAGCCAACCCTGAGATAATTACAGCCCCTAAAAGAAATGCTAGAAAGTATTCTCTCTTACGAATATCCTGCTGCCAACAACTTGTCCCGAAAAGCCAACTCGTGAACCTTCATGTGTGTCCCGATGATTTTTCCATTTTCCATTCCCTCCTCTTCAAATCGATACAAACTTTGCAACTGTACTTTCCCTTCTGAGACCCCTAACACTTCTACCACCTCTAACACTTTTCTGCTTTTGTCCCTTAATCTCCCCAGATGGACAATCACATCAAGAGCCGAGGCCACCTGTCTTGTAATAGCAGTAAGAGGCAGATCAATCCCCATCATCATCATGGTTTCCAATCGATATACCATATCTAGGGCACTATTGGAGTGGCCTGTTGACATGGACCCATTATGACCGTTCAGCATGGCCGAAGAAATCATATCCACCGTTTCATCTCCACGCACTTCTCCCACCACAATTCTATCGGGTCTCATTCGCAAGGCTGACTTGATTAAATCTCGGATGGTCACTGCCCCTTCTCCCTCTAAGTTGGCATTCCTTCCCTCTAGGGAAACCAAGTTTTTTACTCCTTTAATCTGCAATTCTGCGTTATCCTCTATGGTTATTACTCGCTCGTCTTCAGGAATATAGTCCGATAGGGCGTTAAGAAAGGTTGTTTTTCCTGAACCTGTACCACCGCAAACAAATATATTATATTTGGCAGCCACCAATAAGGTCAGAAAGTCTGCTGCCTCTTGGCTGATACTTCCCCAACCTACCAGTTGTGCCATGGTAACCTTCTCAAAAGGGAACTTCCTAATGGTCATAATCGGACCATTCAAAGCCACAGGTTTCAACACAATATTTACCCTAGAGCCATCTTCCAATCGGGTATCTACAATGGGCGAGGACTCATTCACATAACGATTGGTACTGGCTACAATCTGTTGAATCACATCCTCCAACTTTGACACCGACATGAACCTTTTGTCCGACTGAATCAAGTGGCCTGATTTTTCATAGAAGATATTCTCGGTTCCATTAATCATAATCTCGGTAATGGTTTCGTCTTCAATGAGTTCTTGGAGAATGTCTAGCTTCCGAAAAGCATTGAATAAGTCCTTGCTCATTCTTATCTTGTCTTCCAGAGGGAAATAATGGTTGTTACTGATCTCTTCTAAAACACACCGGATAATCTCTAGTAATTCTTCATTCTCTGTTTCTCTAGTCATATCTAGACGCTTTAACACCATCTCATAGGCTTGATTTGAATCCACCTGTTTTGCTTTTCTCATTTCACTTCCACCTTCTTCTGTACCGTATGCTCTAACACTGAGTCATACCCTGTTTTAATCAAATTGTCGGTGTATTGCTTTAACTTCTCCTTGGCAATCGATTCCTCGATATACAAGGTATATACCGTGTCACAAAAATCTAAAATCTCAAACAAATCTTTCACCCCATCATTGATATCTAGGATGATTGTCTGATAGATGCTTTGCTCTAAAATCTTATTCATCAACTCCTTCCACCTTTTGGCATCTACCGCGTATAAATCTTCCATAAAAGGCATCGGTTGAATATAATCCAACTTACCAAGCTGACCGGCCATCACACTAATGCATAACCCTAAGTTCTGATTCTCCTGACTTCCAAAATATAGCAAATTGCTCAGGTCTCCTTCTTCTCCCTCTTCAAAGTAGCTCCCTTTGGCAAAAGGTTCCAAGCTTAGATAAAGAACACTTTCCCCCTTAGCCATCTCCTTCCCTAGAGAAATGGCAAACTTGGTTTTCCCAATTCGATGGATGGGAGAGTAGATGCCAATTACCTTCCCGCACCGTTCTTCTTTGGCGATTTCATCGGGTAAGCCTAGTCTTTTTTTATTTTTCTTGGCTTTGGTTTCTTTCTTCTTGTTCTCTTTTGTTTGATTCTCTCTTGCCAGAGCTTCTCGCGTTAAAGCTTCTTCAATTAACTTTCTATCACTTCCTTCTTCTTCATTTTCATTTTCCCCTTCTCCACGTTCTACTTTTTCTGCTCCCACCACTGTCTTCCTGTATTCATTTCGAGAATCTTTTATCCCTTCCGCTCCTTTCAAACCTTTCGTTTTAGAGCATTCGCACGAGCACTCTCCTGTGGTTTCTCCTTCCCTGTAGAATCCTCTCTCCTCTGACGTCTCCCTCTCCGAATAAATCTCCTTTAAAATATGTTCTCCTTTTTGATATTTGAAGATGGATATTTCATCTTGTTGGATATAACAAGCATCTGGGGGGCCTCCCGAAAACTCTTCTCTCCCTGTGACTGTTTGTTCGCTTTCTAATTCAAACGTTGAAGCCTCTTCGCTCAACAAGAACTTTTTCTTGGCCTCCATCTGTGCCCTGCTTTCAATGGGTATTTCGCTTCCCAAAACAAGGTACTCTATTTCTTGCTCTTTTGTGAATTCTTCTACTTTCTCCGACTCATGAAACAAGTAGAAATGCAACCCTTTTTTCTTTTGGTTGATTGCCATCTCTAAAAGCTTCTTCCCATATTTTTTGTCGAGAGTATAAATTACAAAATTTCTTTGTAACAAATCATCACTCCTTTCGCCAAATGGCTTTTCTTCAATTGTTGATTGTTGTTTGTGGATTTTTTAGAATGTTTAGATTTTTTCGCTCGATTAAGAGGGGCTGAAGTTTTGTTCTGACTTTTTTAGATTTTTTTGTTAGATTGGAGGGATTGCCTTTTTTTGGCATCTTAGATTTTTACTTTTGATTCCGGATTTCTTAGAATTTTTAGAAATGTAATCTTTTAGAATTTGGATATACAAAAAATCGTATTAGAAGCATTATAACCCTTCTATTTCTTTAAATCTACATAAAGAAATAGAATGTACATTTTCGTTACTCTTGAACAAAAAGATACCTTCTATTTTTTTCTTTACTCTCTTTTTTTGTGCATGTTTTGAACGATTTAGATAAAGGCTCCTACTTTCTTAATTATCACTTAATTTGTGAAATAAATCCTCAAATAAGTTATCCCTTTCAATGTGATATACATAACGAACAAAATGTCTTGTTGAGTCTGTAACATAGTGACCGTCATATGTCGGAATCGGACTAGCTACCAAATAATCATGCATAAATTCTCCTTCTAGCAACCACGCGACAGCAGTCACGTCCCATATTACTCTTGTCCAAGTTGCCAATCCACTATGTTTCTCAGCCTCTTTCGTTGTCACATCAACTAAATAATCGCATAATTCATTCTTCCCTCGTAGGTGATGCTCTAGTTCTGGACCGCTTATCCTAAACTCTGAAACGACTCCCTTGCAAGGCAATAATACTACCGGTACCCCACACCCTAAAACGACCCTTGCGCTGGCAACATCTTGATATAGATTAAACTCTTTAGTGTTTGGCCAGTGAAGCGCATGCCCGCCCAACCAGACGATAACTACTTTATCAATGATCTCAGGGTTTATTAAAATCGCTGATGCAATATTTGTGATTGCACCAATTGCAACGACATATAGTGGATTGTCCGAACAATAATTCATCGCACGTTTTGCTAAATCCACTGCTGCAGGAGACTGCACCGCCTGATCTTCTGATGGCAAAAATTGTCTCGACCCTTTCAATACGCATTCTTTGAACTTCTCCTTATTCATCAAGCTTAAAACTCTCATTATCTCCTTGTAACTTTTTTCCATACCGTCTGAGGGGCTAACAGATTTCTCGTTCAAAAATGGAGCCGCATAAATCGCCTTTACGCTTAAGTTATCTGATGATTTCATCAAGTATGCAAGTGCATATTGGTCATCTATTTCATTGAAAGTATCTGTATCAAGAACTATATCCACTTTACCGATAGGTTTTTCTAGCATTTTTAACAATGTTGTTTCTTCAATCCTTTTATTTTTTTGCATCTATAGCGTTCTCCTTCTTTTCCCTTTCTTAAAAGTTGTGTTCTTATTTCTTCTGGCTTTCCTTTTACAATTCTATCTCTATCTTCCGACGACTATTTTTATAGGGAGTAATCTTCACCCCAGCAGACTCAAACATCTTTTTTGATGCCATCACCCCTGGTGTGTCTGCATATTTATCACAGTCATAGATGACTTCTGTTATGCCTACCTGAATCACCGCCTTGGCACATTCGTTGCAAGGGAAGAGGGACACATACAAACGAGACCCTGCAAGGCAACCGCCACTGTAATTTAAGATGGCGTTCATCTCACTGTGGGTAACATAAACATACTTATTTTCCAATGGATTGTCACTGGCTTTCCCCCATGGATACTCATCATCTGAACAACCCCTTGGAAAACCATTGTATCCCATGGATAGAATCTTGTTTTCTGGACTTACAATGCAACATCCCACCTGGGTTCCTGGGTCTTTGGAGCGCATCCCTGACAGCACTGCTACACCCATAAAATACTCATCCCATGACAAATAATCTTCTCGTTTAGACATTTTTACACCTTTCCTCCTTTGCCCCTATGATTTTTTTGTTTTCGTTAAAGTATAGTTTTTAGGTTTCATCTTTCACATCTTTCTTTAGATTTGATTTCTCATCGTCTGTTAAGATAACAGTGATTTCTCTTGTGGCGTGAACCTTACCCTAGGGATGACGCTCAATATCCGAACCCATATCATTGATGATAGACTCCGCCTGCACATAACTGTAGCCTGCTGCTTTATCCATTCGATTCTTTATTGCCTCTCCAATGCCCTGCACAGGAATTGATTCACTATATATAAACTCCACTTCTTCTTCATCAAACTCACGGAGTATCCCATACAGATTGGCGGCAATGGTAGACAGGTTACTACGACTTCCAATATTTTTTACAATTCCTTCTTGGTACTCATTTATCGTTTCTTCTGTGGCGATGATTCCTGCTTTCTTCTTTTCTCTTAATTTTTCATTGACTAGCTTTTGAATTGCCAAAACTTCCTTCTCTAAGTCTCCTTCAACAATGACCAACTTTCCCTTTGGGGCGTAATGACGATACTTCATTCCAGGAGCTTTTGGCTTTTCCTTACTATCCTCCGACAAAGTGCTTGGCCCTTTTCTCACCTCTCCAATGACTTCTTCCAACATTTCCTGAGTAATCTCCCCTGGCCTCAGAATAACGGGAGGCAAAACGGTCATGTCTATAATGGTGGATTCTAAGCCAATCTCCACCTGTCCCCCGTCCACAATCATCTCAATTCTGCCATCCAAATCTTCTTTCACATGATCAGCCAAAGTTGGGCTAGGACGCCCTGAGGTATTGGCACTGGGAGCTGACACAAATCCTCCTGCTGCTTCTATAATTCCTAATGCAATAGGATGCTTAGGCATCCGTACTGCCACAGACTCTTGACCTCCTGTTATTCCATAAGGAACCAAGGGGCTTTTTTCCATGATGATGGTTAAAGGTCCTGGCCAGAAGACTTTCGTTAACAAGTCTGCCTCCGAAGGACGATTGATGGTTATCTTCTCTAGATCTTCCAGCTTTGCAATGTGAATAATCAAAGGATTATCCGAAGGACGACCTTTCACTTGATAGGTTTTCTTGGCTCCTTCTTCGTCCAAAGCATTGGCTCCTAATCCATACACGGTCTCTGTTGGTAAGGCAACTAAGCCTCCCCGTTGTAAAATCTCACCTGCTTTTTTGATTGCTTCCATATTTGGTTGATTGGGATTTATCTTCACTATTTTTGTTTTCATACTTTTTTATTATAGCACTGTTTTTTTTAAAAAACTATCCTCATTCTATTTTGAATTTTTTACTGTTTCAGTTAAACGTTGCAGCTAATACTGCAGTATGCCTATAACAGTGTAGCTACGCTGTTATGGCCATACTGCAGTGTGAATGGTAGCAAAAAAACAACACCGAACTCCTTCTTTTGTGAACCAAGAGTTTCTGTGCTGTTTCTTTGCTTTCTGTGGTTTTATCCGATGGTTTGTCCGCTTTTAAACAAATCATTTCTTTTTCTTCTTTATTCCATCTTTAATTGCTACTATCATTAGGACCGTAGCGAATACAGCCATTAGCCATGCGATTATGCTTGTTGCCATATCTGTCGCTTCTAAATCCCTTATTCCGACCCACACTAAGAACCCTGTCACAGCAAGCCAGAGCACAGCAGCTAAAAATGCAAGAGGATATCGTATCCATCTGCTAACTCTTTTATCTGTACCCCTCAAAAATAATATGTAATACAAACTCAACTATAAAGTCCATATCACACCTCTCCTTCATTCCTTTTCCATCTTTCGGAATTTCACAATTCTATAATAGCCCAAAAAATAGCTCTAAACACTCTTTCCTCGTCGTTTCACAATTTCAAGATACTTTTCTCTTGTTTCGTTCCGGTTTTTTTGGCTAATGGGTATGGGGTTGGGGTTGTCTCTAACAAAAAGTGCTTTATAGTTTATGGACGTGATGTAGTCGTAGTTCACTACAAAGGAATTGCTCACAAAAAGGAAGTCTAATCCTTCCAGTTGCTCTTTGTACGTCTTTTTTAAAGAGCCATTGAATTCTTCTCTTCCGCCTTGGGCAAGATGAATCACCACTTTCCTCTTCTGGCTTTCAAAGTACATAATATCTGCTACTTGCACTCTCCAAGTGAAATGACCTTTTTTGTAAGTAAAATCCTTTGACCAATCTTTAGACAGCCGCAGGAAGGTTTTTACGGTGTTCTCAATCTCATCATTGTTTAATGGCTTTATTAAGAAATCCAGTGGACGTATCTTAAATAATTTCAACGCATAACTTTTTTCCCAAGACATATACACAATAGATGTTTTGTTATTCTGGCAAGAATCTCGGATGAACTCCCCAACATTAATCCCACTAAAATCGCTGTTGCCAAAATTAATATCAAGAAAAATAAGGTCATAATGTAATCCAACTCTTATTTTTTCACAGATTTCTTCTCCTGTAAGATAAACATCGATTTCACATTCTATATTTAATTTTTCGAAAGCTCCACACAATGCTTCTTCTAGCTCTTTTCCTAATTTTGTTTCGTCATCACATATTGCTATTGTATACACATAAGCCTCCTTGCTTAAATCTCTGACCCCTCCAGTGAAAGATTTGTCTCCTTCTCTTTGTCAGTCGAAGGTAAATAAACCAAAACATTTACATTAAAAATTTGCTTATCGTAACTTATCTCCAGCTTCCCATTGTATTTTTCTACAGATTTCTTCACGTTTTTTAAACCGTAACCGTGGTTTCTTCCACCCTTTCTCGAGATTATCCTTTTCTCTTTGGTTGTATCCTTGCTGTATTCAATCTCCCCATCAAAGGTATTTTTTATGTTGATAAAAAGATTTCCTCTATCAAAAAAAACATCTATTTCTATCCTTTTTTCTCTTACTCTTTCCACCGCTTCCAGAGCATTCTCTATCAGGTTCCCCATGATAATCACAATATCCATCACGTCCATCTCAACTTCTTGGGGTACCACCACATTAACTTCTATTTTCACATCTGCTTTCGCTTCACTGAGCTTATAATTCACAATGCTGTCAAAAACGATGTTGTTTGATTCGACATAACTCTTTACTTCCAGCTCTTCCAAGATATCTTCCAGATATTTCACGGCATCGCCTTTTTGACCTTCCAGAAGATATCTTTTTACCATCGCCAAATGTAATTTTATGTCATGGCGTATGCTTTTTTGTTGCTCTAGGGAACCTTGCATTACTTTCAACTGAGCATAGTAAAGCTCTCTCTCCTGTTCCATAGTCTCTTTTTTTATGTTGCTGTTTCTCCGCTTAACAGAGAGAAGCAAAACCGTACTACCAAGAGACAATACTGCGATAATAATGATGATGAACAGTACCCCTTGAGAAAAGGCTCCCCCAATCCATCCCATATTGCTCAGCCCTATATAAGAAATCGTCATGGCAAGAATGGTGCCTATGATATACCGAATAGTAACCTGTCTCGGAGATAACTTTGTTCTTGAATACAATAATAAAAAACACATACTGGTTAGCAACGCAATGGTAAAAAAGGCAAACAGTGCGCCTAACGTAGGGGAGAGCTCTCCATCAATTAAATTTAGCGCAAAAACCAGAAAAGCTGAAAAAACACTCCCAAAAAACACAA
>JGI20163J26743_11537968_pt1 | contig 11842 bp, 9 predicted proteins | sample TergutCu122P1_FD_26743 | JGI IMG/M metagenome (IMG submission 26743) | reverse complement strand
GCCTCCTGTTTTCTCTAGTGCCTTGTTGGAATCAAAGGTAGAGTGGGTAAGAACAACGATTTCATTGTAATCATCAGAGAAGAACTCTCTTGTCACATAGATGACAGCAAAACGGTGAGGCTGGGCCATAGGAGTGCGGTTGTTTTGAACCAGGTAGAGGTATTCAGGAGAGGCAACGAAACCTGTAATTGTGATTTCCTTCTCTCCAAGGGTTATGGCATCACCAAGGGATAGGTTTAAGGCTCTGGCATTACGCCTAAGGATAGCGCCCTCATAAGGGGTGACCGGAAGGCGACCCTGATAGAGGTAAGGAGTGTTGATTCCCTCCGTCAAAGATATTCCACGAAAAATGGTTTCATCTTCGCGAAAATCCCGAACCACTCGGCCTTTTGCTAAAAGTACACCTTGCTGTTCTCTTAAGGAGTAGATGAGATGTTCATCAAAGGATCCATAGAGGGTTACATCAGCATAGTTATGATCTATAAAATACTGCTCTGTAACCTCTTCATAACGAATAGCAATAGTGAAAAGAGTCACAAAGAAGCATACTCCTACTGCCATCAATAAGATTAACCCGATTAGTGGAGTGATATGAGATTTTGATTTCCTTAAAATAAGTTTGTAAGTAGTATTCATCTTATGCTCTTTATGTTCTGTTCTCATCACCATACCACCTCCGAAGGAGAAATAGGATGGGGATTTTCTGTGATGCGAGACACCTCTCCGCTACTAAGGGTAATGACAATGTCTGCCATTTTCGCGATTTCCTGATTATGAGTAATTAATAAAACGGATGTATTTCTTTCGCGATAAACTTGGGCCAGTACTTCCAAGACCTGAACGCCAGTCTTGTAATCTAGAGCACCTGTAGGCTCATCACACAGCAATACCTTAGGTTTTTTGGCAATGGCTCTTGCAATGGATACTCTTTGCTGTTCACCACCAGAAAGCTGGGCAGGATAGTGATGAAGCCGCTCGGCTAACCCCACCATCTCCAGAGACTTTACTGCTTCGCCAGAGTCGAGTTTCGCAAGTTCTGTGGAAAATTCAACATTTTCTAAAGCGGTTAAATCACTGAGCAGATTATAGCTTTGAAAAACAAAGCCAATGTTCTCACTGCGAAAAGCGGTCATCTGCTTTCGATTCAGATTGGAGATATCCTTGTCATAGAAATACAATTGACCATGGGTGGGTTTGTCCATGGAACCTAAAATGTTCAAAAGAGTAGACTTCCCCGAACCGCTAGCTCCTAGTATGACAATAAACTTTTTCTCAGGAAGGGTTAAGTTGACGCGATCAAGAGCCATCACCCTTCCGGTGCCTTCGCCGTAATGTTTCGATAAGTTGGAAATGGAGTACAAATTCATGGCAATACCTCCTATTATTGAGCAATCATTCAACTATATTTTTGGAAAAGAAGCCTCTGAATTTTTCAGAAGCTAAAGTGTATTGGTCGAATATGTCCCGAAGTCAAAGGGTTTATGTAGGTTATCTATTCCAAAATATGTTCAAACCCTTGTTCAAAGATCCCCCTAACATGAGAATCCATTAAAGTGTAATAAACATTTCTGCCTCGCTTCTCATATTTTACAAGTTTGGCAAGGCGGAGAGCTCTAAGTTGATGAGAGATGGCTGATTTTGTCATGTCTAATAAATAAGCCAAGTCGCACACGCACATCTCCTCACGAGAAAGGACCCAGAGTATTTTCAGTCGAGTATTGTCTGCAAACATCTTATACAGATTGGCAAGATGGTAGAAGTCATCTGCCGCAGGCATGGCGTCATTGACACGGGCCACTACATCTTCATGAATAACATCGCAATCGCAGTTGTATTTTGGTTTCATAGAAGAACCTCCGATGATTGAATGATTGTTCAACTATAATATCATAGTCTTTGATTAAAATCAAGTGCTTTTTAAATAAAAATTGATTTTCCTTGTTGTAGCGCCAAGGCAAGCTCTCTGATGCGGCATAAACTGTACAATTGCAGTTGAAAAATATTGTTTTTCCTCTTGACGGAAATTAGTTTTAGTGATAGGATTTTCTCAGAATTAAAAGTGCTAGGGGTGCTTCAAGGCTAGAAGATGAATCCGAACAGGATGAAATCTCTATTCCTAAGCTGAGATTGTGAGAACAAATCCCTTTGAACCTGATCTAGTTAACACTAGCGTAGGAAAGCAGCATATCTTAATTGCCGCAAGATGCAATGACAAAGATATTATGTGATGTTCATATGGTTTCAGTTTGCCAATAAGGTCTCCTTCATTTTTAATTTCGGGAAAACAATCCCATTACAAATGAAAAGGAGATTTTTTATGTTCAGAAATACGAAGGAGTTAGTTGAGGTTAGTGCATTAGTAGCCATATCCTTTATATTGGATATGACGGCACATTTTTACTTTGGTTGGTTTTGGATTTATGGTGGCTCTATATCGCTGTCATTGGTGCCCCTAGCGATTATCGGATACCGCTATGGATGGATAAAAGCATTTATTGGTGGGGCGGCAATGGGGACGTTGCAACTGTTTTTCGGGGCTTGGATTATTCACCCCGCCCAAGTAATCTTGGATTATCCTTTGGCTTTTGGATTACTTGGGCTAAGTGGGTTGTGGATGAAGCAGGTGAATTCTAGTAAGCATTGGGTATTTTACGTTTGGTTGTCTACTTTCGTAGGGTCCTTAGGCCGTTTATTATCTCATGTTGTTTCAGGGTATGTCTTTTGGGCAGATGGAGAGATAGGAATCGGAGTATGGTTGTTCTCCTTTGGGTATAACACTCCCTATGTTGCAGGTTCATTTGTGCTTAGCGCAATTGTACTGACTTTGATTTATAAAAGATACTGTAAAGTGTTTCAGATGTCAGAAGGGACAAACTTTATAGGGGCAACAAAAATAGAGGACTTATAGCCATCAGGAAGTGAGGGTATGTAGAACATCTAACGCGGAAAAACGAGTTAAATCGCATATAATCGCGAATAATCGCGATTGGCCACAGGTCTATTGATCTCGATAACCAGAAGAAACGTGATTCGCATCACAGAATGGTTTGTTGTAGAAGTTTCCACAACGGCATAGAGCGACCACGTTTCTTTGTTCATATTGGAAACCATCAGCGGCTTCGATTGCAGTAATTTTACCCTATATTTAACAGAAAGAATATGTTACAATGCTGATAGTGTCAAAATACCTTTTGACACTTGCGTCATAATGTGCATGGAGGTAAAGTTATAATGAAAAAAATAATAATGTTACTATTAATTATGGGGTTGACTCTAGGCTTGCTTACTGCCTGTTCAGGTGAGTCTGAACCCAGCTCTGCTTATGAAGAAGTGGAAGAGACTGTGGAAGATGCTATAGAAGAGGATGAAGTTGATAGTGAAGTAGAACCAGAGGAAGAGTTAGCAACCTGGCACAGTGTAATGGAAAATATAGACTATGTTGTGGAAATGGATATGGAAGGTTATGGAATAATTACCATTGGCCTTGATGCAACTTATGCACCCATAACTGTAGAAAACTTTGTGAGTTTGGTTGATGAGGGGTTTTATGATGGACTTACCTTTCACCGAATTATAGAAGGATTTATGATTCAGGGTGGCTGCACCTTTGGAAATGGGTCAGGGGGCTCAGAGAATCATATTATTGGGGAATTTAGAGACAATGGTATTGACAATCCAGGAAGGCATTACCGAGGAGCCATCTCTATGGCCAGAACTCCAGACCCTAATAGTGCTTCTTCTCAGTTTTTTATTGTTCATGAAGATTCCTTCTTTTTGGATGACGGATATGCAGTTTTCGGTCATGTACTTTCTGGCATGGAAGTAGTAGATGCCATTATTGAAACAGTGGAAGTGGTTCCAGATAGCGATGGTGCAGTGATGCCTGCGAATCAACCAGTCATCCGTTCCGCACGAGTGATACAGAGATAGTTTTCGCTTACGAAGATTCACTCGCAAACAATTTTATTACTCTGTTGGTGTACATGAGAGGGCAGCAATCTAAAAAAGAAAAGCAAATTAAAGAATAGTTTTTTAAAAAACATTATTAATGCAAATAAATCCCAAAGAAAAGAGGATGGCCAATGAGTTTGACGGATCTAGAAAATTATAAACTGATCGAGGAGAGAGACTTATCCGATATCCATTCCAAAGGAGTCGTGCTTAGGCATAATAAAAGTGGAGCCCGAATTGTCCTCATTGAAAATGATGATGAGAATAAAGTCTTTTCTATAGGGTTTAGAACTCCGCCTCCAGATGACACAGGAGTGCCCCATATTTTAGAACATTCGGTATTATGTGGTTCTAGAGATTTCCCAGTAAAGGATCCTTTTGTAGAGTTAGCAAAGGGCTCGCTCAACACTTTTCTAAATGCCATGACTTATCCCGACAAGACGGTTTATCCTGTGGCAAGTTGCAATGATAAAGATTTCCAAAACCTGCTTCATGTTTATTTGGATGCAGTGTTTTTTCCCAATATCTACAAACATAAAGAAATCTTCAGTCAAGAAGGTTGGAGCTACAAGTTGAAATCTTTAGAGGATAAATTAGAATACAATGGGGTGGTTTATAACGAGATGAAAGGTGCTTTTTCTTCACCTGAAGGAGTGTTGGAGCGAATGATTATGAACTCCCTTTTCCCGGATAACCAATATGGCAACGAATCAGGAGGAGACCCAGAGAGTATCACCAATTTAACTTATGAAGGATTTTTGGATTTTCATCGTACCTATTATCATCCTTCCAACAGTTATATCTATCTTTATGGGAAAATGAACTTTGAAGAAAAGTTGGTTTGGATGGATGAGAATTATCTTAGTCATTTTGAACCTTTGGAGGTGGATTCATGGATTTCTTTTCAAAAGCCTTTTGACGAGATGAAAGAAGTCCAAATCAATTACTCCATTTCCAGTGAAGAATCTGTAGAGGACAACACTTGCTTTTCGTACAATAAAGTCATTGGCACAGTGCTTGAAAAAGAGCTGTGTCTTGCTTTTCAAATATTAGATTACGCCTTACTCTCTGCTCCTGGTGCCCCTTTGAAGAAAGCCCTTTTAGACGCAGGGATTGGGAAAGATATCTACGGCTCTTATAATAATGTGATTCTACAGCCAACCTTGTCTGTGGTTTCGAAAAATGCCAATCTAGAACAGAAGGCGGATTTTGTAAAAGTTATTGAGGACGTATTGGCTGGCATTGTGAAGAATGGAATGGACAAAAAAGCAGTTCTGGCAGGGATTAACTATTATGAATTTAGGTTCAGGGAAGCGGACTTTGGCAATTATCCTAAAGGGCTAATTTATGGATTGGATTGCTATGATAGCTGGCTATATGATGAACAGCAGCCCTTTTTACATGTTCAAGCACTAGAAACTTTTGAGTTTCTAAAAAAGATGGTAGAAAGTGGCTATTATGAGCAGTTGATTCAAGAGTATCTTTTGGACAATCCTCATGGTTCTCTGGTGATTCTTGTTCCTGAAAAGGGAAGAACTGCCAAGCTGGGCAAGGAGCTAGAAGAGAAGCTACAAGCACACAAGGATTCTTTAACTGAAAAGGAGATAGAGGGATTAGTAGAAACTACAAAGTTGCTTGAGGCTTATCAAGATGAAGAGCCCTCTCCAGAAGATGCTCAGAGGATACCTATCCTGGCCAGAGAGGACATTAGCCCAGAGATTTCCCCTATATACAATCAAGAGATGGAGGTTGACGGAATTAAGGTGATTCATCACAACATCGAAACCAATGGGATTGGATATTTGACTCTTCTGTTTGATCTAGGAGGAATTCCTGAAGAGCAATTGGTGTACGTTGGTCTTCTGCAGGGAGTTTTGGGAATTATTGACACCACAAACTATGAATATGGACAATTGTACAACGAGATTAATGTGAATACAGGAGGAATCGGTACTTCACTAGATTTGTATTCAGATGTTGGCAAGGTAAAGGAGCAGAAATTTAGCGCCACTTTGGAAGTGAAAGGGAAGGCTCTATATCCCAAAATGGATGTGCTTGTATCGATGATGCGGGAGATTCTCATGGAAAGCAAATTCCATGACGAGAAACGACTAAAAGAGATATTGGCCACTACCAAATCCAGATTGCAGGCCATGTTCCAATCTTCAGGTCATGCAATCGCAACACTTAGAGCACTGTCTTACAAATCTCCAGCAGAGAAGTTCAAAGACGAGACCGATGGAATAAGTTACTACGAGAAAGTAAAAGCGATAGAAGAAAACTTCGAAGAACATAAAGAAGAGTTGATTGAAAATCTTAATAGCCTTGCCAGAACAATTTTTACCCCAGAAAATCTTTTGGTAAGTTACACCTCCAGTGAGAAAGGACTAGAGGTGATGAAGAAGGAGATTAAGAAGTTAAAAGATACGATTTATCCGAACAAGGAAAAGGTCAAAAAAGAAATTATTCTTGCTTGCGAAAAGAGAAATGAAGGATTTAAAACCGCATCCCAAGTCCAATATGTTGCCAGAGTAGGAAACTTTATTGAGCATGACTTGGAATATCACGGAGCATTGCAGGTATTAAAGACCATTTTAAGTTATGATTATTTGTGGCAGAACGTTCGAGTGAAAGGTGGGGCATACGGCTGTATGAGTAGTTTCACCAAAACAGGGAAATCCTATTTTGTCTCCTATCGAGACCCTAATCTAGAAAAGACCAACCAAGTCTATGAAGGAATTGTGGATTATCTCAAAAACTTTACCGTAGAGGAAAGAGATATGGTGAAGTATATTATTGGTACTTTCAGCAGTATTGATCGGCCCATGACTCCAGCAGCCAATGGAGAACGCTCCATGAACCTGTATATGAATCATGTTACTGCCCAGATGTTAAAAAAAGAACGACTGGAAATATTACAGGCAACGGGGGAAGACATTAGAGGTTTAGTGAACATCGTAGAAGCTATTTTGGCGGATGACTTGTTGTGTGTGATTGGGAGTGAGAAAAAGATAGAGGAAGAAAAAGAGATGTTTGGGGAAGTTCGGTATCTATCCTGATGGAAACCGCACGGGTTCGATTCCCGTCAGATTAGGGTGAGAAAAATAAAACGAACACGGTTATTCTTCTCACCCTAACCTAACTGTCCTATAAACAAACTGGTTTTATGTTCGTTGTGAGCTTGCTCCCGGGGAAGCGTTAAAAAAATAGTGGGAAGAAAATGGAGAAAAGTGATGAGCGATAACTTCAAAACAGGATTTGTAACCATCATCGGGCGGCCTAATGTTGGGAAGTCTACTTTGATGAACCATCTCATTGGACAGAAGATTGCCATTACCTCTAACAAACCACAAACCACAAGAAACCGAATCCAAACGGTTCTAACTACTGAGGAGGGGCAGATTGTTTTTGTAGATACTCCTGGTATTCATAAAGCTAAAAACAAGTTGGGAGATTATATGGTTAAAGCTGCCCAGAGAACTTTAAATGATGTGGATGTAATCCTATGGTTGGTGGAACCTTCTACATTTATTGGGGCTGGGGAAGAGTACATTATTGAGCAATTAAAGAAGACTACTATTCCTGTAATTCTGGTCATCAACAAAATCGACATGGTGAAAAGGGAGGAAGTGTTTGCTTTCATTGATACTTATCGCAAACGATACGATTTTGATGAAATTGTTCCCATATCCGCTAGAGAAGGGAAGAATACGGATGAATTATTGAAGGTTATCTTTAAATATTTGCCTTATGGAGAGCCTTTTTATGATGAAAACACCATAACGGACCAGCCAGAACGTCAGATTGTGGCAGAGCTTATTCGTGAGAAAGCGTTGCATACTCTAGAAGAGGAAATTCCTCATGGTATTGCTGTTGCCATTGATCGAATGAAGATGGAAAAGAAGGTAATGCACATCGACGCTACCATTATCTGTGAGAAGGATTCTCACAAAGGAATCATTATTGGGAAGCAAGGGAATATGCTAAAAAGGATAGGAAGCAATGCTCGTTTTGAGATTGAGCGGATGTTGGATTGCAAGGTGAATCTCAAGCTGTGGGTAAAAGTTCAAAAGAATTGGCGAGACAGTGATTTTCTGATGAAGAATTTTGGGTATCAAAGAGACTGAGAGATTCTCGAAAGGGACTCGGATTCAAGGTTTGCCTTAGCACAAGTAGAGTATTAGTAGGGATGTTAGAGCAGGTTGCCCATTGGATAAAGTGAAAAATAAGGAAGGTGAAGATTGAATCAGGTTAAAGTCACAGGAATAATACTGGCTACGTCCCCAATTAAAGAGTATGACCGGCGTGTGGTAATCTTAACCAAAGAGCAAGGGAAGATTACCGCTTTTGCCAATGGAGCAAGAAGGCCAAACAGCCCTTTAGTTGGTGCTGTGAACCCTTTTTCTTTTGGTGATTTTGTCTTGTATACGGGACGCTCTTCTTATACCATGAAGTCTGCTAGGATTAGTAATTATTTTGGAGAGTTGCGGAGCGATTTGGAAGGGACCTACTACGGCTTTTACTTCCTTGAAGCAGCGGATTATTTTGCCAAAGAAGGAAATGATGAGAAAGAGCTATTAAAACTTCTCTATGTAACTTTAAAGGCATTAACCAACCCTAAGATACCCAATGAGTTGATTCGTTGTACTTTTGAATTGAAAATGTTGGCGATTAATGGAATGGCTCCAGAGGTATTTGTTTGCTACAAGTGCGGTGACAAAGAGGAAGAGAAACTCTTTAGCGTAGATACAGGTGGCTTGGTTTGTTCAGATTGCTTAATAAAGGTGAAAAAGCAGATGGATTCGGGCTATATGAATGGGGAAATTATGGAAAAAGGACTCCAATTGCACCCTTCAACCTTATATGCCATGCAGCACATTATAAGTAGTAAGGTAGAACGTTTGTATACCTTTCGCTTAAGTGATGAGGTGTTAACGGAATTGATTGGTGTAATGAGAAAAATATATTGGATTGTTGTGGATAAAAAGTTTAATTCTTTAGAGGCGCTAAACACTATTGTGGACGAATTGTAGCATTCAACCCGGCGGGAGAAACTTATCAGTTCTATCCAGCAAAGGAAAATATAAAAAAGTGACGGAGGGATAAAAATGCAATACAAAAAATTTGGGAAAACAGGAATATCTATGTCAGCATTAGGTTTTGGAGCAATGAGACTACCCATGGATGAAAAGGGTGAAAAGGTGGATTATGAAAAAGCAACCCCTATTATTCATCATGCTTTTGAATTAGGGGTAAACTATATTGACACTGCTCCTGGTTATTGCAATGAAGACAGTGAAGTGGCGGTAGGTAAAGCATTGAAAGGTTGGCGAGACAAGGTGTATCTTGCAACCAAAAACCCTATCCAGGATGCTTCTGGTGACAATTGGCGAAAACGACTAGAAGGTTCCTTGAAGAAGTTGGATGTGGATTGTATTGACTTCTATCACATGTGGGGAATTAGTTTAGAGACTTTTCGCGAGAAAGTAGATGTATCAGCAGGTCCTGTAGAAGCAGCAATGAAAGCCTTAGATGAAGGGCTTATAAAGCATCTGTCATTTTCTTTCCACGATAATAAGGCAGAAAATATGAAGCCGATGATTGATAGTGGTTATTTCTCCAGTGTTCTATTGCAGTACAATTGCTTAGACCGGAGCAATGAAGAGATGATTGAATATGCCGCCGGGAAAGGCTTAGGGGTGGTAGCCATGGGCCCTATCGGTGGGGGAAGGCTGGGAGCACCCTCTAAAGAGTTACGGCATCTAATGGGAAGAGAAGTTCACAGCACTGCAGAGACAGCTCTTAGATATGTTCTTGCCAACCCTAATGTTCATGTTGCCTTATCAGGAATGGAGAACATGACTATGGTTTCTGAAAATGCAAAAATTGCATCGATTAAAGGGACATTAACAGAGTCAGAACAGGCAAATATAGAGAAGATGATGGTGGAGAATAGAAAGCTAGCGGATCTTTATTGTACAGGGTGCAATTACTGCTTGCCTTGTCCCCAGAAAGTGAATATTCCACTGGTATTTGAACTGATGAATTATCATAAAGTATACGGAATAACAGATTATGCCAAAAAAGAGTATGCTTTTATGGATACTCCTTTCGAAAACAGAAAGCAGCAATGGATGATTGATAGAGGATATAATGGTGCCAAATGTACAGAGTGTGGGGCATGTGTAAAGAAATGCCCTCAGAACCTTGAGATTATAGAACAATTAAAGGAAACAGATCGAACGTTACGATAAGATCAGTGTTTTGTGGATGGTGAAGTTCAAACCCCCACTACAATCGGGATTTTTCCTGCTTGTAGTGGGGGTTTGCAAGATTTATAAGGTGATTTGCGAGCACTTTCATAAGTTCTTGAGCAAGGAAACACGGTACTTCAGTGCCGAGTAGTTGACTCTACGGAGACGGTATGTCTGACCACTTGGAATTAATAATTTGCTCAGGTGGTTTTTTCTCTTTGTCTTTATAATAGGATACCATCTCTTTGATGGCCTGTTTTAACGCTTCTCTTTTATACTCCTGATTCCAACGATTCACACTGATATAATCAAAAATACCTACTCGTTCACGAGGCTGCTCGTCTCCTAACATTTGTTCGACGGCACGTTCTAGCTGTTTTAAGGCACTAACCGTTCCTGCTCCACCACCTCCTGCATTGGCCACCAGAATACTTGGTTTTCCAACGAGATAAGATTTTGCACTCTTGTCTGTGTCCCATCGTTTCGTGGCTTGGCAGCGTCTTAATCGATCTAAGAAATTCTTCATCCCTTCGCTAATCTCGCCCCAGTAAACGGGGGTGATGTAAACATAGGCGTCTGCCTGTGCAACTTTTTCCTGCAACTGATTGAAACCATCTTTCTCGCCAAAGGCGCAGATGTGGTCTTTGAAGCAAATGCCCCATCCATCATCACACATACGGCAGTTGTCCAATTCTAAATCGGATAATTTGACAAGTGTTCCCTCTATACCACACTCGCTCGCTGTTGCCATTGCTGTTTCAGCAAGAGAATGGGTAATGCCAAAAGTTTTTGGTGTACCTAATATGACCATTAACTTCATAAGAGTTTCTCCTTTATTTAGTGGTGAGTCTACTGTTGTTTCCTGTAAGAAAGCGTTCTAAAAATGATTTTACTCATTTGACTTTCCACTTCTAGCTTTCTGTTTTTCTGATGATAACACATTCTCTATTGAAAGTATAGGCTGTAATTGAAAGTATAGGCCGTATGGTACTTCTAAATAATTCAGTAACCCCACTTAATAATTCCAGCACAAAGACTTGTTTGAAACCCAAAAATAGTGTAGACTTGTGTAGAGTGAGAGGCAAAACCGTGTACGATTTATACTTCTCGCCCTATTATGTAGAGAATAGTTGCAACAGAGAAAGAAGGGAATGTGTTATGGTAGAGAAAACAATGGACAAAATTGTAGCGTTGGCCAAATCAAGAGGGTTTGTGTATCCAGGTTCTGAGATTTATGGAGGACTTGCCAACACTTGGGATTATGGAAACCTTGGAGTAGAGTTAAAGAATAACGTGAAAAAGGCTTGGTGGCAGAAGTTTGTTCAAGAAAATCCTTATAATGTGGGGATTGATAGTGCCATTTTGATGAATTCGCAAACTTGGGTGGCATCAGGGCATTTAGGTGGTTTTAGTGATCCTTTAATGGATTGTAGAGAATGTAAGAAGAGATTCAGAGCAGATCATCTTATTGAAGAATATGCCACGGAAAATGGAATTACCTTCGATGGTACAGTAGATGCCTGGTCAGTAGAGCAGATGAAAGCGTATATTGAGGAGCATGATGTCAAGTGTTCTGCTTGTGGTAAAAGTAACTTTACAGACATTCGAGAGTTTAACTTGATGTTTAAGACCACCCA
>JGI20163J26743_11537972_pt1 | contig 11883 bp, 10 predicted proteins | sample TergutCu122P1_FD_26743 | JGI IMG/M metagenome (IMG submission 26743) | reverse complement strand
CCACCAAAAATCGCGGCGATTATAAAGGAGTAGGAGGATAGGATGATGGGAAATATCAATTTAAAGATTAATGGTTTAGATGTTTGCGCCCCGGCCGGTTCGACTGTCCTGGACGCAGCATATCTTGCCGGGGTAAAAATCCCCACCTTATGCTATTTCAAGGAAATCAATGAAATCGGTGCTTGCCGTATTTGTGTGGTGGAGGTGAAAGGGGCGCGTAATCTGGTGGCTGCCTGTGTATATCCGGTTACCGAAGGCATGGAAGTCGTGACTAACTCACCGGCTGTAATCAAATCAAGAAGACATACCATGCAGTTGATTTTATCGACCCATGATAAAAAATGTTTATCTTGTGTGAAAAGTAATCATTGTGAATTGCAGCAGTTGAGTCAAGAACTGGGAATCGTCGATGAGAATTATTTCGCCGGTGAGATGAAAGAGTTCGCGGTAGATAATAGTGCCGTTCATATGGCACGGGACAATAACAAATGTATATTATGCCGTAGATGTTCGGCAGTTTGCGAGAAACATCAAGCAGTCGGGGTGATTGGGGCAAACAATCGTGGGTTTAACACCTACATCGGCTCCGCTTTTGATATGGGATTGGGAGAAACCAGCTGTATCACCTGTGGACAATGCATCAACGTATGCCCGGTCGGGGCCTTATATGAAAAAGACTCCACCGATGAAGTGTTGGCCGCCATTGCGGACCCAACCAAACATGTAGTGGTTCAACCGGCACCTTCCATTCGTGCCGCCTTGGGCGAAGAGTTTGGTTATCCCGTTGGTACGGATGTCGAAGGGAAGATGACCGCCGCTCTTCGTCGGATTGGATTTGATGGGGTATTTGATACCTGCTTTGCGGCCGATTTAACGATTATGGAAGAGACCCAAGAGTTCCTGTCGCGTTTGAACGGGAAAGGCAAATTGCCGATGTTTACTTCTTGTTCGCCGGGCTGGGTAAAGTTCTGTGAACATTATTATCCCGATTTAATCGACCATTTATCCAGTTGCAAATCACCGCAGCAGATGTTTGGCGGAATTGTAAAAACCTATTATGCAAAAAAACAAGGACTGGACCCGAAAGACATTGTCAGCGTCAGTGTGATGCCATGTACCGCTAAGAAATATGAGCGGCAAAGAGATGATCAAAGCGCCGCCGGCGTACCGGATGTGGATATTGTAATCACCACTCGTGAGTTGGCTCGTTTGATTCGCCGCGTCGGTCTGGACTTTAATCGTTTACCGGAAGAGGACTTTGATAACGTGATGGGTGAATCCACCGGTGGCGGAATTATCTTTGGGGCAACCGGCGGAGTTATGGAGGCGGCCCTGCGTACTGCCGTAGAGAAATTATCCGGGGAAGAATCGGCGGAAATAAACTTCAAGGAAGTACGGGGAACAGACGGAATCAAAGAGGCAACCTACAACGTCGCCGGTACCGAAGTGAAAGTAGCGATTACTTCCGGCATGGCAAATGCCAAGAAGATTATGGACAAAGTACGCGCCGGTGAGGCCGACTATCACTTTATTGAAATCATGGGCTGTCACGGCGGTTGCGTTACCGGCGGCGGTCAACCACAATGCACTGCCGAGGTATGGAATACTACCGATGTAAAAGCTCTGCGGGCCAAAGTATTGTATGACATTGATGAAGCAAAACCATTCCGTAAATCTCATGAGAATCCTTCGATTATCAAGCTATACGACGAATTCTTAGGAGCACCGGGCGGCGAGAAAGCCCATCATATTTTGCATACTACCTACGTGAAGAGACAGGTCAACGAGCGGTAGGCCAAGAAGATAAAGGTTGAACTACTAAAATTCAACCGCATGGGAATGTAGCGAGGTACTTTTGAGCTTAGAGATTTTCTTATAGAAAGAGCGGGCTTTCGTCTGCTTTTTCTTGATTTATCGGGCGAATCTATAAATCAAAAAACGCTCCGCTTAGGATGCGCATTTCGGCGAATGTGAAATTGTGGAGTATTTGCTTTTGGAATTAGGAGATTTTCACTTCCGGAGTTGTACTTGACAAGAAAAGTAGGAAAAAAAGTGTCATTACCGTAATAAAAAAAGTAAATTATGTATTGTAGAAAAGGCAGAAAAAGAGTATAATAATTCGTATGAGAAATGCAAAGGAAAAGATTAACCTTAACTTAAATACTATCCGTATATTACTATCGATATTAGGTGACCCGCAAGATTTTTTGTCTTTTGTCCATGTCGCCGGAACCAATGGGAAAGGTTCTGTAAGTACTTATATTTCTACCATATTGAGTTATGCCGGTTACACGGTGGGGAAATATACTTCTCCGGTGGTGCAATCTAAAGAAGAGCAAATTCAAATTAACGAAAGATGGATTTCCCCCCAAGAGTACAACCGGTTAAAGGAAGAGGTACTGCATGCCGGCGAGCTGATTCCGGAGCAGGAAGGAAAAAAGACAACGCCTTCTTTTTTCGAGATAGAAACAGCCATGGCGCTATTATTTTTCAAACGAGCGGGTTGTGACATTGTTGTGCTGGAGGCAGGCCTGGGTGGGCAAGGGGATGCTACCAATGTGGTGAAAAATACCTTGGTGGCGGTGCTTACTTCGATTAGCAAAGATCACATGGAATATCTGGGGGAATCAGTGGAAGAAATTGCCCAAGATGAGGCAGGAATCATCAAACCGGGATGTGTAGTAGTGTCGGCTCCCCAAGAAACATCAGTGGAATGTATTATTGACAAACTGGCAACAAAGGCAGACTGCCCTGTGCGCATTGCAAAAACGATGGCTCCGGAGCGGATTCAGCTGTCGGGAATCCATCAATTGGAAAATGCCGGAGTAGCGGTGGAAGCAATTAGAGCCTTGGAAGCCAGAGGGTATCCGGTCGGAGAGGATGCGATCATAAACGGATTGGCGAATGCCAGATGGTTTGGGCGCTTTCAGAAAATAGGTGAAGAACCGACGATTGTCATTGACGGAGCTCACAATGTGGAGGCAGTGACCCGCTTAAAAGAATCGGTTCAAACTTATTTCCCCGGGCAAAGATTATTTTTACTAATTGGTTGTTTCAAGGACAAAGAAATAGAAGAAATGCTGTCAATTATGCTACCCTTGGCCGCAGAAGTTTATACGATTACCCTGCCGGACAAAAAACGTAGTGTAAAAGCAGAAGTTTTGCGCGAATTTTGTACGCAAATCTGCCCGGATACACCTGCTTACGCGATGAGAAGCGTAGCAGAAGGGATTAAACAGATATATGCAAAGGCAAACCGAGAAGATGTAATACTGGCTTTTGGCTCGCTGTCTTATTTGGCGGCGGTTGCTAAGCAAGTAGAGACCGAGCGAGAATTACGTTAGACCAAGCAGGCAAGAAGATTGCAGCGAGGTTTTGGCGAGCTTTAGGGCGAGGAACTACGCATTAAAAAAAGGAAGAATACTTATGAACCAAGAAAAAATTAAAGAAGGTATCCGCCTAATTTTGGAGGGTGTCGGCGAAGAAATAGAGCGAGAGGGATTAGTAGATACTCCGAAGCGGGTAGCGCGGATGTGTGAAGAGTTGCTCCAAGGAATGAATCAGTCACCGAGAGAGCACCTGGAAAAAGTATTTACGGTAAAAGATAACGAGTGGATTATTGTCAAAGATATTATATTTTATTCGGTTTGTGAACATCATTTACTCCCTTTCTTTGGTAAGGTACATATTGGATATATTCCCCAAGGAAAAGTGGTTGGGATAAGCAAGTTGGTGCGAACAGTAGAGGTGTTCGCCGCGCGTTTGCAGATGCAAGAGCGATTGACCGGCCAAGTTGCGGACGCACTGATGGAGTTTTTAAATCCTAGAGGAGTTGTGGTGGTGGTGGAAGCAGAGCATATGTGCATGACCATGCGAGGGGTGAAAAATCCCGGCGGCCAAACCATCTCTCTGGCTAAGCGAGGGGATGAAAGCCTTTCATCTTCCCTCGAAGAAGCTTTATTAAGATACGGCAAGGAGTAAGTTTTGTGCAATGCTTACAAAGCAAGCGTGCGCCAAACTTTTATGCAACTTTGCAAGCAAAGTTTTGCATCTGAAGATGCAAACAGCGCAAGAATGGGGATTAAAATGATAATTGGAAATCGCGTATTTGATACGCAAAATCACACCTATATTATGGGGATTTTAAATGCAACTCCCGATTCTTTTTCCGATGGAGGAGCATTTTCGACGATAGATAAGGCGCTGTATCGGGTACAACAAATGGTAGAAGAAGGTGCTCACATCTTGGATATCGGCGGCGAGTCTACCAGGCCCGGTCACCGGCAAATTGAAGTAGATGAGGAAATTGAACGAGTCGTGCCGATAATCGAGCAGGTTGTAAAAGAATTTGACATCCCTATTTCCATTGATACCTACAAGGGCCAAGTGGCAAAAGCGGCTCTGGTTGCAGGAGCATGTATGGTCAATGATATCCGGGGACTGGCATACGATCCCGGGATGATAAATGTGATTCGAAAAGCCAATGCGTCGGTTTGCTTGATGCACAATCGTCATGACATTCCGGAGCAAGAAAGTGAGAAGAAACAGTTTTTAGATAACGTTATCGAGGCGTTGCAAGAGAGTATTCAAAAGGCTGAGCAGGGCGGCATCGGGAGTGATAAAATCATGATTGACCCGGGTGTCGGATTTGGTAAAACTTATGAACAGAATCTGATAGTTATTGGTTCCTTATCTCGTTTTACGGAATTGCCATATCCGGTGTTGTTGGGCACCTCTCGCAAATCAGTAATCGGACAAACCTTAGATTTGTCGATTGGCGAGCGCGAAGAAGGGACACTGGTAACTACAGTAATGGCAGTTATGGCCGGCTGTTCTTTTGTACGAGTGCATGATGTAAAGAAAAATCGGAGAGCAATTGATATGACCAAGGCAATTCTGCGCCGATAAGAAATCAGCAAATATACTGTATACAGGGAACTACTTCTGACGGAAAGGATTCACATGGATAAAATCATCATTAAAGAAATAGAAATATTCGCCAATCACGGAGTACTAAAGGAAGAACAGATGCTGGGTCAAAAATTCCTTATTTCTCTTGTCCTTTATCTGGATACGAGGGAAGCCGGGTTGACCGATAACCTGGCAACTTCCATCCATTACGGTGAAGTATGCGAGTTTGTGGAAAAATCTGTCAAGAAGCATACCTTTTTATTGATAGAACGAGTGGCGGAGATGCTGGCAGAAGAGTTACTGCTACAACTTCCTCTATTGGAAAAAGTAGAGATACAGGTTAAGAAGCCATGGGCTCCGATTGGGATGCCGGTAGCTTATGTAGCAGTTGAAATCTTGCGTAGATGGCATCGAGTATATCTTTCCTTAGGTTCTAATCGGGGAGATCGTAAAAGTAATTTGGAAGGGGCAGTTGATGCTCTTTCCAAACACCGAGCATGCCAAGTGGTGAGAGTGTCCAAAACAATCGAAACAAAACCTTATGGTGGGGTATCTCAGAAAGACTTCCTAAATAACTGCGTGGAGTTGCGAACCCTATTAACACCTCGCGAACTTATAACAGAAATTCACCAAATAGAAAAAACACTCGGTCGTCAGCGAGAAGATGAAACTCATTGGGGGCCTCGTACGCTAGATATAGATATTATTTTTTACGAGAACAAGATTATAATAGAAGATGGGCTAACTATTCCCCATCGCGAAATGCATAAGCGTTCCTTTGTATTAGAGCCACTTTGTGAGATTGCCCCTTTTTATCGTCATCCCATTTATGGCAAGACAGTGCAAGAAATGTGGGGCGAGCTATCAGGCTGAGGATTTAGCGAGGTCTTGTCAAGCGTTAGAGCAGGGAACTACCTTACAAAAGAAAGGAAGGTATCAAATGATTATACGTTTTTTCCTCACTTATCTTATTTGGCTGCTGTTATTTATTAACCTTCAGATAGCCGGTAAGCGAAAGTCAGATACCGCGGAGGTGGTTTTGTTTTTAGTGTTGGGGGTGGTCGTCGGTGTGATTGCGGCTATGGAAGTGGCACCGATTGTAAAGACCATTATCACCCTTGTGTTGCTTTACTTGTGCGCGGTGAAGAAGATGAAAATCCCCTGGTTACAGGCAGGATTTATCTCCTTGTTTTTGGCGGTTATGCTAACTATAAGCACTAGATTTTCTGCCGGTATGATTATGGAGTTTTTCCCCGGCGACTTGCACGGCATGTTCCTTTACTTTCCCATGGTAGGTGGGATAACAACTATCGCTATGGTTTTTGTGCTGGGAATATTCAACTTGCTTCCGCGAAGGATGCAACGAAGCAAAATTCTCCAGATATTGGCCCTGTGTGTAAGTGGTGGGGCGCTGTGGTGGCTTGGTGAGCCTAGTCTATACAACTACATTTATGATGATGATTGTTTTTGGGAGATTGCTTCAGAACCGTTGCTATTACAGTTATTTTTATTCTTTATCGGCCTTTACATCTGCCTCACGATGGTGGGTAGTTATCGGAAGATCAAAGAAACAAAAGAATTGGAGCGGGAAAAAGAGAGAGGATACCGCGCCATTGCCTACTATACCGAAGAGATTGAAAAGCAATACACCGAGATGCGAAAATTTAGGCATGATTATCAAAACATCCTAAACTCGATGGACAGCTATATCAGCGAAGAAGATTATGATGGCTTGCGAGAATACTTTGCTACAAAAGTAAAGAAAAGCTCACTAGAATTTACAGATGAACATTTCCGTTTGGAAAACTTAGGCCATATAAAAATTCGTGAGATTAAAAGTATCTTAGCTACAAAGCTAATGGCAGCGATAGATATGGGGATTGATGTGGAGTTTGAAGCCCGTGAAGATATTGATTCTATTCCCATGGAATCATTGACATTGGTGCGTATGATTGGTATACTTTTAGACAATGCAATAGAAGAGTTACAGGAATTAAAAAGAGGAAAATTACTGGTAGGATTTGTAAAGTTAGATGAAGACATAATGTTTGTAGTGCAAAACACTTGTCGGTTAGACATTCCGAAAGTACATCAGTTGAAGCAACTTGGCTTTTCGACAAAGGGAAGCGGGCGCGGCATAGGGTTGACAAATTTATCGGAGTTGGCAAATGAGCAAGATAACGTATCTCTCGAAACAGTGGTAGCGGAAGAACAGTTCATCCAGAAGGTTGTGATAGGAGGTAAAAAATGATTTCAATTTTCATTTGTGAAGATGACTACAAACAAAGGAAAGAACTAGAGAAAATTATCAGCAATTACATTATAATCGAAGACTTGGAAGCGAAAATTGCACTATCCACCGGCAATCCACAAGAAGTATTAGATTATTTGAAGGTACGTCCGGGTATTATCGGCATGTATTTCTTTGACGTGAACTTGAAAAACCAGATGAATGGTATTTCTTTGGCAGCAGAAATCCGTAAGAATTACGATGTGGAAGGTAAGATTGTCTTTATCACAGCTCACGGCGAACATGCTTATCTCACCTTTATGTACAAAGTAGAGGCTCTGGATTATATTGTTAAAGGCCGAGATGATGTCAGTAAAAAGATATTGGAGTGTATAAAAATAGCAAACGATCAATTGCAGAATCAAGGGGGCAGAAAGAGGAATATCTTCTGTACCAAAATTGGTGAGAAGATTCGGATGATCCCTTGTGAAGAGATTATGTTTTTTGAAAGTTCAGATAGGGCTCATAATGTAATCTTGCATTTGGAAAATGGGCAGTTGGAATTTCGCTCGTCGATTAACAAGATTTTAGAGGAATACGACATGTTTTTCCGTTCTCACAGATCCTATGTGGTGAATATGGATAACATTAACCACATCAATCGGGAGCAGGGCGAGATAGAAATGTACAGTGGAGAAAAAGCCTTGATTTCGCAACGGCGACTAAAACCTTTGGAGGAAGAGTTGGCAAAACGTAATCGAAAAAAAGGATAACTACACCAATGGGGTAGAATACGAAAGTGTTCCATCCCATTTTACGAGACTACCATGTGAGGTACTATCGAGCGTTGAGACGAGACTGCCATGTGAGGTATTATCGAGCATTGAGACGAGACTACCATGTGAGGTATTATCGAGCATTGAGACGAGACTACCGTGTGGGGTATTATCGAGCGTTAGAGCGAGGAATCACCTTACGAGGTGTTTTTAAGCTTAGGAGAAGAAAAGACGTTAAAAAAGGAGGAACAAAAGGGATGAAAAAGTTTTTGAGCAAAGCCATTTTATTAATCCTAACTTTGCTATTAGTGGGAGGACAGTTAGGCGGTGGTGTCCATGGGTCTGAAGACTCCGGACCGAGATTTACAGCTCGTATTATGATTCCTGACAACCAAAGAGAAGGAGCGGGAGTGGCATCATTTAACCTGCTGATGGCACCCGGGACCGAACAGATTATCGAGATGGAGATAGAAAGTCTGGCAACTGAACCAATTGTTGTGTTAATAGATATTGCGTCTGCCACTACTGACGATAATGGCGAGCTGTTTTTTCGTACCCGCGAAGGGGTAGCGCGAGATAGTAGTCTGACATATGCCATGGAGGATATTGCGCGAGTTGCGGACACACGCATTACCCTAGAGCCGGGTGAAACGAAAACCATTCCCATTACCATCCAGATGCCGGTCAGTTCTTTTGACGGGATTTTAGCCGGCGGGATTACCCTGCGGCAGGAACTTGACATGAGCATTTTGTTGGAGGAGGCAACCGACAATCGAGTAAATGTATATCTACTAGAAACAATGGTGTTTTTACAGCAAACCGAAGTTCCGGTCACGCCGGACATACAGGTGATTCGGGCAATGGCGGAGGAGCGAGATGATGGAAATGTATTCGCTGTCACGTTACAAAACACGGAAAAATCATTTGTAAATGAAATGAGTCTTCATGCTCGTGTGACGAAGATGGATTCTCACGAAGTGCTCCATGAGATAGAGTTGACCGGGCTACAGATGGCTCCCAATTCAAACTTCACCTTTACGATTCCGATGCGTGGAGAAACTGTAGAAGCAGGAGCGTTTGCGCTACATGTGAGGGTAGATTCCTACAATGGTTCTTGGGATATTTCGTCTTATCCTCTTACCATTACGCCGGAACTGGCAGAACGCATGAATGAAGAAGAGGAGTCGGAAGATGCCGATGATCGACAAGGAATACGTGAGAGACTGGCGGAAATCCCTCCGGAAGTGCTTATTTTTGCCGGCGGTGGATTGTTACTGCTTATTCTGATTGTTCTGCTCATGGTAGTGCTGGTCAGACGTAAAACGAGATCCAAGCAAGATAATCAGGTGGATGAGTTAATGGATGAAATGATGAAGCAATTTCGAGGGGAATGATGCTTATGAGAAGATTACGGGGGATCGTAGTGGGTTTTGTGATATTGCTCCTTTTGAAGATTATAACTGATCCTTTGGTGATGATAGTTCATGGTGCAGAGGAAACTACGGCCTTTACAGTTCGTGCGGTATTACCGGAGAATCAAAGAGATCCGACCCAAACTTTTTTTAATCTTCAGATGGAGGCGGGACAGGAGCAAACAATCGAGGTGGAAATTTCCAATTTTAGCGACCAAACTATCCGGATACGAACGGGAATTTACACGGCAATTACAAATAATTGTGGGCAGGTAGTTTATCGCTATCGGCCGGAAGCAGCAGATGATTCCTTGTCCCATTTTGTGGAGGAGATAGTTACGGTAGAGGAAATTGTGGAGATACCGGGAAAGACCATCCATCGTTTGCCTTTGCAGATACAGATGCCGGAAGAAGACATAAATGGGATGTTAGCCGGGGGGTTATTTTTTCAAGAAGTAACAGAGTCAGGAAGCGCGCAAGCAGGTGAAGTTGCGGTGATTATCTCCTATGTTATTGCTATTTTGCTTCATCAGGGGATGCCCTCCCAACCGGAAATTTTGCTTCATCAGGTAACCATGGATAAGATTGGTGATCAGATAAGTATTCTTGCTAACCTCCGCAACATCCATCCGGCGTTTGTCAATCAATTAGCAGTAAATATTCAGATTACTCATGTGGAAACAGGAGCGACTATCCTTTCCGAAAATCGAGAAGGGATGCAGATGGCTCCTAATTCTAATTTTGATTTTACAGTTTATACAGGCGCGTCGCTCTTCCAAGTGGGAGCAGAGTATCGCATTGCTTATACTATAACCGGTGGAGAACTTGCTTGGGATTTTCAAGAATATATCATTGCAGAAATGTTTGAAGATATAGGAGAAATAGATGAAGCAGGAGAAGCAGAGGGAATGCCCCCCCGACCGGTCCTAGAGCAGGATGACGACGAAAGTTCAGGCGGAGTTCTTAATTTTATCCTAGGTCTCATCGGTGGGATAATTGTCGGCGCGGGTGGTGTATTGGCATATCTGCGGATTCAGCAACATCTACAAAAGAGAGATGCCAGAGTGGATGAGATTCAAAAACAATTTATCGCCGACGCGATGGAAAGGGAATAGTGTTGATGCATACAGCGCAGGAATGGAGAAGAATGATGGAAAGAAAAAGCATAGTATCGCTGAAAATCCCCTTATTGTTGTTTCTCGTTGTGGTTTTCCTCTTTGTTGTTATCAGAATGCAAGTAAGCGGCGAAGAGAATCAGGGAGGCCCTCGCTTGCTAGAATTTAGAACCGCCCCTCGGTATATTTCTTATGACCTGGTGGCTTTGGAAAATATGGATGTCAGCCTGGTCCCGGTCGGAAAAGAGAATTCATTATCCGTGGTTGATACGCGGGCGAATCAGAATCCCTGGCGTATTTCGGTAAGGGTTGTGGAAGAGCTACACAATGGAAATGCAGACCATACACTTTTCAAGGCTTTCGTTTATCATGCCCGTGGCCGCCGCTTTGTACTGGATCATATTGGTACTCCCATTCATTTTCAAACTGCGCCGGTTGACTATCTTGTGATTACAGATTTGTGGAGTGGACATAATGGCTTACAAATCGAATTACCGGCAGGCACTACCATACATCCCGGTGGATATCATGGAGTCGTTGAATTTACCCTAGAAGACGTCCCCGCGAACTTAGACTGAGAACGCGTAAGAGGTAATTTTACTCATGATCAAAGAAAATCAGAGTTTTTTCAATAAAATGCATGTATTACTTGATGCCTTAATCCTGGTTAGCAGCTACATGATGGCTTGGTTTTTGCGTTTTCGTAGTGGAATATTTACCGTCGATGGGTATTTCTTGTCTCTGAGTGAATACATGCAGTTGCTCATCTTCTTAGTTCCCGGTTATTTGATTTTATATCTGGGTTTCCATTTGTATACACCTAAGCGTGTACAGGGTAGAAGATTGGAGGCGGCACGGATATTTCAAGCAAATCTGATTGGACTGATGGCGGTGATTTTGGTGCTTTATGTGCTGAATCATGCTCATATCTCACGTTTTATGTTATTTTTGTTTTTTGCAACTAATTTTAGTTTAGAAGTTCTCCTTCGTAATTTGGTTCGTACGGTTTTGCGTCGAATCAGAAAGCGTGGTTACAATCACAAACACATGATATTAGTCGGCTATAGTCGGGCGGCCGAGCAGTATATTGATCGGATTATTGCTAACCCGGGGTGGGGATACACGATTCGGGGTATCTTGGATGATAAGCAACCTCGCGGCAAGGAGTATCGGGGCATAAAAGTGATTGGAAGTATTGAAAACTTATTAATCATATTACCACAAAATCGGATTGATGAGATCGCCATTACCCTAGGATTATCGGAATACGACAAATTAGAAAAGATTGTCAACATGTGTGAAAAATCCGGGGTGCATACAAAGTTTATTCCGGATTATAATAAGATTATCCCCACCAGACCATACACCGAAGATGTTTTGGGATTGCCGGTCGTGAACATACGTCACCTGCCGTTAAACAATGTGTTGTATCGTACTAC
>JGI20163J26743_11537973_pt1 | contig 11884 bp, 10 predicted proteins | sample TergutCu122P1_FD_26743 | JGI IMG/M metagenome (IMG submission 26743) | reverse complement strand
GCTTGCCACATAGGCCCCGGAGCCATGGCAATTGCTTGTGCTAAACGAGTGGGCTGAGAATGCCGCGAGGTGTCTCACGAGCATGCATGGGGCTTAAGAAGGCAGTGAGGTATTTTCGCGCGTGTGTGGAAGTCGTTACTTGATTCTTAGCGAGGTTCTATCGAGTGTTAGAGGAACTTCATTACGTGGTTCTCGCGAGTTTAGGAAAGGGACTACCTTAATATAACGGAGGTGTTCATGGCAAATATTGGAGTCGTACTTGCCGGTGGTTTTGCAAAGGGTGCGTATCAAATCGGAATCTTAAAAGCGATACAAGAGTACTTTACCCGTGATCAGGTAAAGTGCATTAGTGCGTCTTCTATTGGTGGATTGAATGGATATGCTTTTATGATGGATAAGCTAGATGTGGCAGAGGAAATGTGGCTTTCGGCGAATTTTAAAAGTGCCAGAGAATTTGCCGCCCGATATCTACGGAGCTCCTACTTTGCCGACACGGTCGAAGCATTGGTGGGAGATTCGGGGAATCCCAACTCGAATCTTTATATTACCTGCTTTAACTGTTCGAAACTCAAGCTTGATTACGTAAATTTGCGAAATGTAAGACGTGATACCTTAAAGGACTATTTACGAGCCAGTGTGACATTGCCGATGTTTTCTCATGCAGTTGATATTGATGGGAAAAAATATGTTGATGGCGGACTGGTGGACAATATCCCGGTCAAACCACTCATGCCATTGATGAAAAAGAATGCCATTGATTATGCCATTATCATTCATTTTGGAAACGATAACTTTATCTTCGAAAATAGTGCCTTCGATGATAAACTAATCCGAATTAACTTTTTGGATGAGAAAATAGTGAAAAATTCTCTGGCCTTTGATCCTGAGTCTATCGCCCAGATGATTCACGCCGGCTATGAGGAAAGTAAATCTCTTTTCGATATCATTTTTAGTGAGGGAACTGATGATTTAGCAGCTGTTTATAAGAAAATTCACTTTGTCAATGGGTTAAAACGAAATCGAAAATTGCGCCTCACCGGCGATGTGGTGATGGGCAATATCAATAAAGTCTTGAAGAAAATCTTCTCGCGAAACATTGTACCTGTTAAGGAGAGCATAACTAACAAAAGGTAGCTATGTAAGCTGGCTTACATACGCTACCTTTCGTTAGTTATATTCAGCGGTCAGCTCAACCGAAAAAAGCGAAGCTTTTAGAGGTTGCTCTCCTTAAAATAATAGAGCATAACTAACAAAAGGTAGCTATGTAAGCTGGCTTACATACGCTACCTTTCGTTAGTTATATTCGGCGGTCAGCTCAACCGAAAAAAGCGAAGCTTTTAGAGTTTTATAATAGGTTGCTTATACTCATTGGCAAAAGCGGTACGAAATTTATAAGTGATTACCGACGAATATAAATTGGAGGCTAAAATATCGTGATATAACATCTGACTACCAAGTTTCGGTAATGAATCTTCTTCTGACAATTTGCTAAGCAGGGGAATGCGGCTGTTTTTCGAAATTATCGAGAGGATGCGCTCTTTATCCTTTCTCACCCCAAGTAAACGGGCATAATAATGGTATCCACCTTCAATATAATCATGTAGATTATTTTTTTTTGTTCCCAGCAAGATATGCAGGAGTGCTCGGTTTACGCGGGTGGTGGTTACGTCCTTGGTTTGGATTAGGGTGCGAAACTGTTTGTAGTTGAAATAATTGTTTATTTGATTATAAATACGATTAGCCATTTCCTCCGAAACATCCACATATCGAAATAGGTCGGCGGGTGTTTTGTTTAATAGTTTATACTTTAAAAGCAAAGAAAAATCATTCTGATAAAGAGGGTACTTTACCCGATGATAATCTTTCAAAATATCCAAACAATGATTGGGGACTTGTTCCTCCAAAGTATGAAAGATATTTGAATATTGCGTATTATCAAAGGTTCCTTCTACCGGTTGGGTAGAGATAACTGAACCGGAATATGCCAACAAAGAACGTATCGCCGAGGCAGAACTATATTTGGAGCGTAGTTCCAAATCGTGGTAGTGAGATTCTTGTCGTTGAATGGTGTGGGCTTTCATTGGGCTATTTAATTTTTTTAATGCTTTTAGATATTCTATTCCTAAGATATTGTTCGGGTCACGGATGATATCGGTATATTCCGGATTGTTCATGCAAGATTCCAAGGCATGATGTCTGGCCGCCGGAAAAGTGGCACCTTCTTTTAAGCGCTCTTGCAATGCCTGCTTAAACTCAGAGGGCTCTTCACAAAGAAAATCAGCGATTACCTGCAACTTTTCTAAATCATTACACTCACTACCAAAACAAATGCTATCCACCACATTAAGAGCATCTAAAAATGAAACTGCCCCCATAGCGAACAATTCAGCGCTACCGGTGGCATAACAAACAGGTAGTTCGAAAACCACACTGGCACCACATTGAAGTGCCATTTCGGTGCGAAGCGCCTTAGGCATAATGGCCGGAGTACCCCGTTGCACATAATCACCACTCATGATGACAATCACCGTGTCAGCATGAGTGGTTTTTTGAGCCATTTCGATATGGTACAAGTGACCATTGTGAAAGGGATTATATTCGGTGATTAGTCCAACTGTTTTCATCAAAATCTCCATTCGGCCCTTTTTATAGACCGTATCGCTACGAAAGGATTCGTTCTGACTTAATTGCACACAGGGGCGGGATGAGTTTATTTTGCTTTCAAAAGATTGCAAATAATCTCTAGACCGTTGTCAATTTCTTCAGTGGTAATGGTAAGAGGAGGTAATAATCGCAGGGTTGCATCTCCGGCAGTAAGAGCTAATACTCCTAGTTCTCCGAGTTTGCTCACCACCTCTCGGTGAGAAATATCTTGCAAAATTATACCAACCATCAGCCCAAGTCCGCGAACTTCTTTGATATAATGATTATTCCATTGTTTGATTTTGCTTTGTATATATTCACCTTTTTTCATAACATCAGTAAGCATCTCATCTGTAAGGGTATCCAAAACAACATTCGCTGCCGCGGCTCCCAGAGGGTTTCCGCCATAGGTAGTAGCGTGGGTACCGGGACCTAATATGGAACTGCACTTCTCATTTGTCAAAAAACCGCCAAAAGGTACACCGCCGGCAATGCCTTTTGCAAAGCTTACAGCATCAGGTAGGATGCCATATTGTTGGAAAGCAAACAAGCTTCCGGTTCTGCCAATGCCGGTTTGAACCTCATCGACGAGGAGCAGAAGATCCCTTTCCTTACAGAACGAAGCAAGTGCTTGAACGAAAGATTTTTCCAGCGGAAGCACCCCCCCTTCTCCTTGGATTAACTCAATTAGAACGGCACAGGTATCATCGCTGCAAGCTAAGATCAAAGCTTCAATATCATCTGCCGGAGTATGGCGGAATCCTTCGGTAAAAGGATGAAAATGTTGGTGGAAGGAAAATTGTCCGGTGGCAGCGAGAGTAGTCACCGTACGCCCATGGAAGGAGCCTTCTAAAGCAACAATGGTACTACGTCTTTCTCCATAAGTGTCATGACTGTATTTTCTGGCTAGTTTAATCAATCCCTCGTTACTTTCGGCGCCGGAGTTTGAAAAGAAAGCTTTGGACATGCCGGTGCGCCGGCAAAGTTGCTTAGCTACTTGGTAAGCGGGCTTAGTATAATACAGATTAGAAACATGACCAAGTTTTTTGGCTTGCTCATAAATAGCTTCTGCCCACGTATTATTTCCATATCCCAAAGCGTTTACGCCAATGCCCGAGGAAAAATCAATATATCGCTTTCCTTCAAAATCAAAAAGGGTAGCGCCCTCGCCGTGGGAAATGGTGATGGGGAATCTGCCATAGGTGTGCATAACGTATTGGTCATGTTCGTGGATGAGTTCTTGATTGGTCATATTTGATATCTCCTTTTCTTTTTGTCAACAGTGTTTATGGTAGGATCATGGTGCCGGCGCCCTTATCAGTGAGCATTTCTACTAGGATAGAATGGGGCACTCGTCCGTCTAAAATTAGTGCGTCTAATACACCTTGCTGGACAGATTCGACACAACAGTCTAGTTTGGGGATCATTCCTCCGGAGATAATCCCTTCTTGAATAAGTGCAGGAACTTCCCGGGTATGCACTTCCGAGATTAATGTGTTTTCATCCTGAGGGTCTCGCAACAAGCCACGTATATCGGTTAATAAAATGAGCTTTGTTGCTTTCATCGCAACCGCAATCTTACTGGCGGCAGTGTCGGCGTTTACATTGTAGGTGCTATTTCCATCGATACCTTGCGCAATAGTGGAAATTACCGGGATATATCCTCCCTCTAAAGCATCTAACACCGGACTGGGGTCGACATGAGTAATCTCCCCGACCAAACCTAGATCCGAACCATCTGCGAGTTTGAACTGCTTAGCACGTAGGAGCGAACCATCTAAACCACAAAGACCCAACGCTCGTCCACCTTTTCGGCCAATCGTATCAACTAGGTTCTTGTTGATTTTTCCGCAAAGCACCATTTGAACAATATCCATGGTTTCCTCGTCGGTATAACGAAGTCCATTTACAAAGCGAGACGTTTTACCGAGTTTTTGCATGGTGTCATCAATTTCCGGACCACCCCCATGGACCACAACTACTCGGACGCCTACTAAACTCAATAAAACCAAGTCGTCCATCACCGCTTCCAATAAGCCGGACGAGGACATTGCATTTCCCCCATATTTGATAACAATCGTTTTACCATTGTATTTTTGAATATAAGGCAACGCTTCGACTAAAATGGTTGCCCGTTCTAAATAATTCTGCATGAGAGTCTCCTTTGATATAGATGTTTGCTTTACACTATACCAAAGTGTAAAGAATTATGCAATAGCAAAAACGTATAAATATTTACAGCGCGGATAAAAAACCGAGCATTATTGCATAAATATAAATAAAATAGATATTTTATACACCGCAACCATCAAAAGAAATGATTCTCAAAAAATTGCAGCAAACGGGATTTTAATGACACGCATTGGACAATAAAAAGTACATCTTTTGTCTTGTATAAAACAAGGCTTTGGGGTATACTAAGTGGGTAAGAAAGATCCCACCAAATCAAAGAAAGGTGACGTAAAAATCATGAGTTTTATTGACAGAATCAAAGCAAAGGCGAAAGCGGATCGTAAAGCAATTGTTCTTCCGGAAACTGCTGATGTGAGAACTTATCAAGCGGCGGAAGAAGTGTTGAGAGAAGGTATTGCAGAGGTGATTTTAATTGGTGCTACGGAAGAAATTACCAAACATGGAGAGGGATTCGAGATTTCCGGAGCAAGAATTGTAGACCCTGTAACTAATGTCAAAACTAAGAATTACATTGATAAACTGGTTGAGTTAAGAAAAAACAAGGGAATGACCGCAGACCTAGCGAAAGAATTACTAGAAAAGAATTATTTATACTATGGTGTGATGATGGTTAAATTAGGGGATGCAGACGGTATGGTGGCCGGTGCCAGTTCTTCGACAGCTGATGTGTTACGTCCTTGTTTGCAGATTCTTAAAACAAAACCGGGAGCAAAATTGGTGTCCTCTTTCTTTGTGATGTGTGTGCCGGATTGTGATATGGGAGCAAATGGTACCTTTGTCTTTAGTGATTGTGGCTTGGAGCAAAATCCGGATGCTGAGAAATTGGCTAATATAGCCGTTTCTGCGGCTCAGTCATTCCAAGCACTTGTTGGAGAGGAACCGCTGGTAGCGATGCTTTCTCACTCTTCTAAGGGTAGTGCCAAGCACGCTGATGTGGATAAGGTAGTAGAAGCGACTGCTCTGGCGAAAGAATTAGCGCCAAACGTTAAAATCGACGGTGAGCTGCAGTTAGATGCGGCGATTGTCCCCGAGATTGGAGCATCCAAATCCCCCGATAGCGCAGTGGCCGGTAAAGCTAATGTATTGGTATTTCCTGACTTGGATTCGGGAAATATTGGCTACAAACTAGTGGAGAGATTGGCTAAGGCGAAAGCGTATGGTCCGATGACTCAGGGGATTGCCGCCCCGGTAAATGATTTATCCCGTGGGTGTAGTGCCGAGGATATTGTCGGAGTAGTAGCGATAACAGCTGTACAAGCACAGGAATAGGCCAAGAAGATCGACTCTGTAGATAACATGTAACCGTATTGATTACGCGGATAACATGAAAATGCGGCGAAGTATAAAAAACAAAACAAGGAGGTTTAATAATATATGAATATACTAATTATCAACTGTGGCAGTTCATCTTTGAAATTTCAGCTAATCAATTCTGAGGCGGAGGAAGTGTTGGCAAAGGGAGTTTGCGAGCGGATTGGAATTGATGGGGTGCTTGTCTATCAACCGGAGGGTGGAGAAAAGACCAAGATGGAAAAGTCCATGCCGACTCATTTAGAAGCCATCCAATATTTGGTAGAAGCTCTTACCGATGCTACCACCGGGGTGGTCAAATCACTAGATGAAATTGGTGCGGTAGGACACCGCATCGTTCATGGTGGCGAACAATTTACTACCTCGGCTCGCATTACAGAAGAAGTGATAAAAGCGGTGGAAGCGTGTAATGACTTGGCACCATTACACAATCCTGCTAATTTAATTGGGATTGAAGCGTGTGGCAAATTGATGCCGGATATACCGATGGTAGGGGTATTTGATACGGCCTTCCATCAAACTATGCCAAGAGCCGCCTATATGTATGGTCTGCCTTACGAGTACTATGACAAGTACAAAGTAAGACGTTACGGTTTTCATGGAACCAGTCATAGTTTCGTATCAAAACGAGCAGCAGAGATTATGGAAAAACCTTATGACCAAGTAAAATCTATTGTTTGTCACTTAGGAAATGGCTCAAGCGTGTGTGCTGTATTAAATGGTAAATCAGTAGACACTTCGATGGGGCTTACCCCGCTAGAAGGATTGGCTATGGGAACGCGTTCCGGTGATGTGGATCCGGCTATTATAGACTTTATTGCTACTAAAAAAGGGATGACCATAGAGCAGGTACTAAATGTATTAAATAAAGAATCAGGCATGTTAGGTCTTTCCGAAGTTTCCAGTGATTTTAGAGATTTATGGGATGCTGCCGATGGCGGTAATGAAAAAGCTCAAATTGCCTTAGATGTATTCTGCTATCGGGTGGCAAAATATATAGGAGCTTACGCAGCGGCGATGAATGGGGTGGATATTATAGCCTTTACCGCCGGGATTGGCGAAAATGATCATGGAGTAAGAGCAAAAGTGATGGAGTATCTAGGTTATTTAGGTATTGAGTTGAATTTAGAAGCAAATAAAGCAAGAGGGGCTGAGACTTTGCTTACCACGCCGGAGTCTAAAGTGAAGGTGTATATTATTCCGACCGACGAAGAGTTAGCGATAGCCAGAGAAACGGTGACAGTATTACGCGGGTAATGCCGGTCAATACTGGTCAAAATTTTATTTTTGGGTTGACAAACGCAATCCACATGGTATAATTGTTTAGGTGTGAACAGGAGTGCAGTAATATGCTAGTAAACCTCTCAGACATTTTGTCTGATAATCCACGAACAATTGATATGATGGTGACCATGGAGAACTCATCCTTTTCAGGAATATACGGAACCTTTCCGATGTCCTTTGTGGAACCTGTACATGTGCGTGTGGAGCAGATTAAGCACAGAGAATTTCTGGTGAAGGCTGAAGCGAAGATTAGGGTCAGGGTTCCTTGTGACAGATGTCTTGCCGATGTAGAACAAGAATTATCTCTAGAGGTGGTACGCCTCATCAACCTGAATCTACCGGATGGGGATGGAGCATCAGAATTTGATGAAGCGAATTTTATCGAAGGATACCATCTGGATTTGGACAAATTGTTCTATGGAGAGATTCTGGCAAATTGGCCCAATAAGACCTTGTGTACAGATGATTGTCAAGGAATTTGCAGTATCTGCGGCCAAAACTTGAACATGCGTAAATGTAACTGTGAAGATACGGATCTTGACCCACGAATGTCAGCCATCCGTGATATATTTCAACAATTAGGAGATTAAAGGAATAGTTAAGGAGGTGTGACTGATGGCTATCTGTCCAAAGAATAAATCTTCAAAATCAAGAAGAGATAAAAGAAGAGCGAACTGGAAGATGAGTGTACCAAACTTAGTGAAGTGTAGTAAGTGTCAAGAGCTTATGATGCCTCACCGTGTATGTAAAGCATGTGGCTCATACAACAAGAAAGAAATCATTTCAGTAGACTAAGAAGAGGTGCCATTTGACCCCGTAAGTGCGGAGTAGATGGCACTTTTTATGATTTATAGTCTTAAGGAGACAGTGACATGGAAAAAGAGCATATCTTACTGATCACTACAGATCAACAGCGTTTTGATACAATTCAAGCATTGGGTAATTCACACATTTATACCCCTCATTTGAACTGGTTGGTCGATCAAGGAATCACATTTACCAGATGTTATGCGGACAGTCCGGTGTGTATGCCGTCGCGGGCTACCATAATGACAGGAAAGACTGGTTATTCGCTGGGATTGGTAGGAAATAGTGATTCAAAGACGCCGCTTAGCGAACACCAAACGTTACCGGGAATGCTAACGAGGATGGGTTATCAGACCCGTGCTCAAGGGAAAATGCATTTTCATCCGACGCGAGCTAATTATGGATTCGAGCATATGGAATTGCCGATGGATTACTATCGCGAAATGAATCGAAATGAAAAAAACGGAATACCAAAAGCTCATGGAGTTGGCGAGAACGAAGTGGAACCGGTGATTTCGACTGTTCATGAGACACAAAGTCTCACCTATTGGACCGCCAAGCGCTCGGTTGATTTTATAGAGACACGAGATGAGACCAGATCATTTTTCTTGTGGACAAGCTTTGCCAAACCTCATCCGCCGTTTGATCCATGTCTAAACTATTGGCAGTTATATGATAATAGAGAAGTGCCTGACCCTATTTATGGAGAGTGGTCGAAAGATTTGACAAGGATACCACAAGGGTTTATGGATAGCACTTATAAGCTGAATAATGTATACCGAATGTCTAAAGAACAGATAAAAGATATGAGACGTGCATACTATGCCTGCATTACTCAGATTGATTATTCATTAGGAATTATGTTTGCTCGCTTGCGGGAAATGGATTTGCTGGATAAGACATGGATTATCTTTACAGCAGATCATGGGGATATGTTGGGAGATCATCATATGGGAGCCAAAAGTATTTTCTTAGAAGGTTCTGCTCATATTCCGATGATTATTAAGCCACCGGATACTAGTGAATTTAAGAAATACCAAGGTGGCCGCCGGGAGTTCTTAGTTACCTTGAGTGATCTAATGCCAACTATGGAGGCCATTGCTTTGGGAATAGCAAATTGCGAAATAGAAGGATATGATGGGAAAAATGTACTTGCTATGTTAGATGGGCAGGCCAAAGAACGGACATTTTATGGGCAAAACGAACAACATTTTTGTATCATGGAAGAGGGATACAAATATATGTGGACCGGATTGGGGGGAGACGAACTATTATTTCATATGGAAACAGATGAAAAAGAGCAGAATGATTTATCTAAAAATCTTAAGGCAAAGGAAGTGTTAGCAAGATTTCGGGAAAATTTACTTGCTTTTTGCTCCATCCATGCGCCTAAGTTTGTGGAAAATGGGGCGTTAAAACCCGGTCCTAAGATTAACGGACCGGGTGATGTGGAAAAGTGGCCGGGTTTTCATTCTACCATAGTGGAAACCGATGTATTACATTAACCATTGCTGACAATTACTTCCATACCGGAAGAAAGAGAGGATAAAACGGCTTCCGCAGCTTGGGTTGCCCGATATCCATCCGCTAAAGAAACTTTGGGTTGCCGGTCATCTCGAATACATGACAAAAAGTCTTCGAGTTCATAGCGTAGGGCGCCTTTACGCTCTTGTTGTACAGTGGGCCAGTAATATAAGTCCGGATACTCCACATGTACGTCAGTGTGTAGCTTTAAACCACTGTGAGTCATATCGATTTCTAGGGAGCCTTCAGTTCCGACAATGAGAAATTTGGCTTCAATATAAGAAGGGGTTGCTTCCGGCAAAGACCAAGTGTTTTCTTGACTGTAAATAATACCATTTTCGAAAGTGAAAATCGACAACACGGCATCGTCCACGTCATATCCGTGCTTGATCAGCTTTCCTTTTGTCGCTTTAGCATAAACACTTTTATATTCACTATTAGCAAACCAACGGGCAAGATCGATATCATGCACACCGCTATGAGTGGTCAGATGACATTGCGCGGCATAATGGAGTCCGCCTTTTAAGGGACTTGTTCTTCGGCTTGTCATGTACATGATATCACCGACTTTCCCCTCTCGTAAGGCTTCATATACGGCTAAATTTCTCGGTTCATGACGACAAATATAACCAACCGTTGCCTTTTTGTTATATCCTGAATCTATTTGGGATAAAATAGAGCGACAGTCGGAAACATTATCAGCCAATGGTTTTTCGACAAATAGATGTAGATTATGTCTTATTGCGGCAAAAACATATGTTAGATGCAATCCATCCGGTGTACAAATATCTAGCATATCCGGCTGCATTTCGGTGATCATTTTATCAAAGTCATCAAAAGCGGGACATCCAACCTTCCGGGCAAGTTTTTCTGCATTATCAAGAGAAATATCACAAACACCTACCAATTGCGCTCCGGGAAGATTACGATATACTTCGGCATGGATATTGCCAAAAAATCCACAGCCGACGATAGCGACTCTAATTGTTTTCATTTTGAACCTCCTTTAGACGAGCTTAAAATACATGTTGCATAACATTATTATGGCGTATTTTATCACATCCTCCCGTCATTTGCAATTGACAAATACACTTAATTATAGAACATCTTCCAGACAGTTGGAGAAAAGGTATTGCTTTTTAGAATGATGTTTAGTATGATGTTTAGTAGAAATTATAGGTGCTCGTAACAGGTCGTTAGGCAGCGATATGTATCGTACGTAAGCACATAAAAGACATGTGCTAAGTGCTCGTGACAGAGCTCGTAACAGGAGGAGAGGAATGGCTGAATTTACTACAGTTGCTGTGGATGCTATGGGAGGCGATAATGCTCCGGCGGAAATAGTCAAGGGAGCAGTCGAGGCGGTTTCGCTAAGGAAAGATATAAAGGTTTTATTAGTTGGACAAGAAGAAGTGCTGCAAGCTTTGTTAAAAGAGTATACCTATCCTACCGATCAACTCCGGGTAGTACCGGCTTCGGAGATAATAGAAACCTCTGAATCACCGGTGCATGCAATTCGTAAAAAGAAGGATTCTTCTTTAGTCGTGGCGATGAATTTAGTCAAGTCCGGGCAAGCAGATGCTTTAGTATCAGCAGGAAATACAGGCGCGATACTTGTTGGTGGGCAGGTTGTGGTAGGACGTATCAAAGGGATTGAAAGGCCTCCTTTGGCAGTGTTATTACCAACAGAAAAGGGTATTTCTTTATTGCTCGATTGCGGTGCCAATGTCGATGCGAGAGCTTCCCATTTAGTCCAATTTGCTCAATTAGGCTCAATCTATATGGAAAATGCATTGGGAAGAAAAAATCCATCGGTTGGGATTGTAAACATTGGAGCTGAGGAGGAGAAGGGAAATGCTTTGGTGAAGGAAGCTTTTCCTTTGTTACAAGAATGTAAGGAAATTTCATTTATAGGTAGTGTTGAGGCGAGAGAGATTCCTGCCGGTGTAGCAGATGTAATAGTTTGTGAAGCATTTGTGGGCAATGTCATCTTAAAATTGTATGAAGGAGTGGGAATGACCCTCATTGGTATGATAAAAGATGGTATAAAGTCTAGCTTACGCAGTAAAATAGGTGGATTACTGGTAAAGCCGGCTTTGAAAAAGACGTTAAAGAATTTTGA
>JGI20163J26743_11537974_pt1 | contig 11886 bp, 12 predicted proteins | sample TergutCu122P1_FD_26743 | JGI IMG/M metagenome (IMG submission 26743) | reverse complement strand
TTATTATTATTAGATTTACTGCAACAGCCGATAGAGCAGAGTTAACTCAAATAGAAATTATCTTTCGTGATTTAATGGCTCCACTGTATGGTGGGGTTACGCAAGTTTCTAATACAGTAGTAAATATAAGGAATAGTATAACTTCATACAATGAGCTTTTGGAAGAGAATAGAATTTTAAGAGAACAACTTAGGGTTTTAGCCATGCAAAATAATATGCTGGAAGAATATCGCCTAGAAAATCAGCGACTTACGGAGTTTTTACATATCCAAGAAACTAGGGATCATCTAAACTTTGTTGCTGCAAGAGTAATAGGTAGAGATCCTGGTAACTGGTTTGAGAGGATTATTATTGATAAGGGTACAAATCATGGGATTAGAGCTGATATGGCTGTGATTAACTACCAAGGTCTGGTCGGCAGGGTGGTTGCTACCACAAGAACTACTTCTGAGATTATGCTTTTATTAGACAGAGAAAGTGCTGTTGGTTCAATGATTCAAGCAAGCAGAGCTTTTGGATGGGTTGAACCGATTACTGCAGGAGAATATCTTTTACAAATGATTCGTATACCTCTTGATGCTGAGATAGAAGTAGGTGATGTTATTATAACTGCCGGTTTGGGAGGCATCTTTCCAAGGGGTTTAAAAATCGGTTATGTTGCTAAAGTAGAAATGGCACCTACCGGTCTTTTTCAACAAGTAATGATAATTCCCGCTGTGGAGTTTAATACACTAGAGGAAGTAATGGTTATTACAGATGCTATGGATCTCCCAGATGATGAAGAATTGGGAGCAGGTGAAGATGAGTGAAGCATATATTTTTAATGGGAGCTTTGCTGGTTATATGTTTAGTATTACAGGCTACTCTTTTTAACCACTTGACAGTTGCCGGAGTAAAGCCGAATTTGTTGTTGATCATTATAGTTTTATATGGACTTATTTATGGAAAAAAAGCAGGGGTTTTAGGTTTTGTTTATGGATTGGCAGAAGATTTGCTTACCGGACGTTTTATAGGTTTTAATGCTATAACCAAAGGTTTAATGGGATTACTAGTTGGATATTTGGAACCAAAACTTTTTAAAGATCATATCTTGGTACCGGTGGTTGTTTTATTAGTGGGAACCTTTGTATATGGAGCCTTTGCTTATGTGATTGGTTTGATGGTTGGTTTGTATTCAATTTCTGAATTTGAAGCTTACTTTAGAATTATAGCTTTACAGTCCATATATAATGGGTGTTTAGCTCCCTTTTTATATGGAAAGTATTATGCAATCAGCATGGAAAGATTTATGAAAAAATTGAGGAGGTAAGGGGTAATGGACCTTTCTCACAGAGCATTACAAAAAAAACTAATAATATTTTTATGCATAGCTCTTTTAATCTTTGTAATTCTTGTTGCAAGGTTATTTCAGTTGCAGGTTGTAAATGCCGGTGCTTTTGAGGAACAGTTAGATAGACAAACTACCAGAACGATTTTTACGGAAGCCAAAAGAGGAGACATAATTAGTGCTGACGGCGAAGTATTAGCTACAAGTATTCCTTTTTTTAGAATATCTCTTTCTCATTTAGCTGATAGAGAAAAACGGAGTATAGTAATAACAAACTTGGCTGAAATTCTGGATGATCCCGAAATAGACCGAGAATCTATTAATGAAAAAGTGATTGCTCACGGAAGCAGATTTTTTGAACCTATACCAATAATAACCTTACCTTGGGATGAGCAAAGTATTGAAACTATTACAAGATTAGAAGAAAGAAGGGCTGATTTGCCCGGAATTATGATTGAGGAAGTTCCTCAGAGATATTATCCCTTTGGCAGCTTAGCCGGGCATACCATAGGTCATGTAGGACTAATTAGTCAAGGAGAGCTGGAGGTCTTTAGAGATAAAGTTCCCAGAGCTCTCTTTCCATTCCATGCTTATAGTCCGTACGATACTATTGGCAAGATAGGGATAGAAAGAGCAGCAGAATTAAGAGATGATATACCTATAGGGCTAAGGGGAGGAAAGGGTAAAAGGATTATAGAAGTTGATAGAGCAGGTAGACCGGTCAGAGAACTTTATAATGCTCCTCCAACACCGGGGAATAATGTTCATTTAACTATTGATGTTAGTTTACAAAAAGTAATGGAGGAATCTCTAAATACGGCTATTGCAGCAGCACAGCGACAAAATCCTAGGGCTGTTGCAGGAGCTGCCGTGGCTATTGATGTAAATACAGGAGCTATTTTGGCTATTTCCAGCAAGCCATATATAAATCTTAACGATTTTGTTGATGGGAGCTTTAATGAAAGAAGATATTATTATGAAAATTCTGAGCTCAGACCGCAATTTAATAGGGCTATTAGTGCTGCTTATCCTCCCGGATCTACCTTTAAGATGATTACCCATATAGCAGCTTTGGAAAGTGGTAAAGTTCCTCTTAATCATACAATTGTTTGCCGTGGCGCCTACTGGATACGTCCTTTTATATCATGTATTGGTGTTCATGGCAGATTGGGTTTTCACAGAGCAATAGCTGTTTCCTGCAACACTTATGTACAAGATATAGCTTTTATTGCAGGAATTGATAGTATTGTTGATATAGGTCAGCAGTTTGGGATAGGGATGGAAAGTGGATCCTCGGATTTATTTGGTGAGGTGGCAGGTATTTTACCATCTCCCCAGTGGAAAAGAGATAGAAGTGAGATGTTGATTAGAAGGCATGAAAATCGTAGAAATGACATAGAAAGAAGATTTCAGGATTTAAGAGGGGAAGCTACTTTTGAAGAACTTCCTGAACTGGATATACAAAGAAATAGAGAACTTGCAAATTTAGAAACACGATTTAGGAGAGAGTATAACCATGAAACCCATTGGTGGCCTTATGATACTTTTAATACATCAATAGGTCAAGGTGCGGTAACTCTTACAGTATTACAGTTAGCAAACTATACTGCTACTATTGCTAACGGAGGTATAAGATATGTTCCTTATCTTATAGATAGGATCGAAAATGCACAGGGTGATATTGTGGTGCAATACGAACCGGTAGTAGCAAAAGTTCTTGATGTTTCACCGGCATCTTTAACAGAAACTATAAGAGGTATGTATTATACTTCTCATAGGTCTGGGGGAACAGCACGCCACTTGTTTATGGATTTTCCGTCCCATGTTACCGTTGCTTCAAAAACCGGAACGGCACAGACGGCACGAGGCAACCATGGTGTTTTTGTTGCCTTTGCTCCTGTAGATAACCCTCAAATTGCTATTGCGGTTTTAGTTGAATATGCCGGGTCTGGTGGCCGTGGTGCGGGACCTGTTGCAAGGGCAGTATTTAGAGAATATTTTGGTCTAAATAATTAAATTGGATGTTGGGTGATTGAGCTGATATTAGTTAGCTGAAAAATATGAATGAATTATAAAGAATTTTAATGAATTTGGTAAAATAATAGGGAAAATTTCTCATATAGTCGTAAATTGATGCAAAAGCAAGGAATTTTGTTCCTTGTTTTTCACCTTAAGTTGCAGGAATTAATGTTTATTTCGTAGAAAGTTACTGTAGTCCATTTAAAAAGATATGTTTCATGATCCATGAGGTAAGAACCTTTACAACTTTGTAATAGGCCTCATGTTGGGGGAGCTGGTAAATATTATGTCAGGTAAAAAAGCAGATTACACAAAACAAGAACCGGCAAAAATAACGGATGATGGTGACTTTCCGGAAAGCGAAACAATTTTAGTACAAAGAACTATTCGTTCTGGACAAACAGTTCAGTATTCAGGACATATTGTCATACTGGGAGATGTTAATCCTGGTGCTGAGATTATTGCCGATGGTAATATTATGGTCTTGGGTTGTTTAAGGGGAGTTGCTCATGCAGGTGCCCTTGGTAACCAGTTAGCAGTTGTGGCTGCTTTTAGGCTAGAACCTACCCAGCTTAGGATAGCCAATCATATTACCCGAGCACCGGATGGAGAGATGTGGCAGCCTCAGCAACCGGAGGTAGCTAGAATTAAAAATGGAGTAGTTGTTATTGAAAAGCTGCAATCAATAGGTGAACGTTGCCTGAATCTTTGTTAACTTAAATTACTAACTTAAGGAGGAAATATTATGGGAGAAGTAATAGTTATAACATCCGGTAAAGGAGGAGTGGGCAAAACTACTACAACTGCCAATATTGGGACAGGGTTAGCATCTTTGGGTTACAAAGTTGTTATGATGGACACTGATATTGGACTACGTAATCTTGATGTTGTAATGGGATTAGAAAACAGGATTGTTTATGATATTGTTGATGTTGTCCATGAACATTGTAGAGTAAAGCAGGCTTTGATCAGAGATAAACGTTTTGAGGACTTGCACTTACTGCCTGCTTCTCAGACCAGAGATAAAAATTCAATAAATGAAGAACAAATGCGCAAATTATGTAAAGAACTAAAAGAAGAATATGACTATGTTTTAGTTGATTGTCCGGCAGGCATAGAAGGTGGTTTTAAAAATGCCATAGTAGGTGCAGATAGAGCTATTGTAGTTACGACTCCCGAGGTTTCAGCTGTAAGAGATGCGGATAGGATAGTGGGCTTATTAGAAGCCAATGATTTAAAAAATCCTAAGTTGATCATTAATAGGATTCGTCCCCATATGGTGAAAAAAGGCGATATGATGGATATTGATGATATGATTGAAATTTTAGCAATTGAGCTTTTAGGTGTTGTTCCGGAAGATGAATTTATAGTTGTTTCAACCAATAGGGGTGAACCTGCTGTTTTAGACAAGAACTCAATGGCAGGACAAGCATATAGAAATATTTCATTAAGAATAACTGATGAAAGTGTACCCCTTATGCAGTTAGATACTAATGTAGGAATAGTGAAAAAGCTTCGTAAACTTATAGGACTTTAAAGAACATAAAAGGGGGGCGTAGGTTATGTTACAGTTATTACAGCGTATATTGGGGATTGGTTCATCACCAAGCAAAACAGTTGCAAAAGAAAGGCTGCGCTTGGTATTGCTCCATGATAGAACAAGCATTCCACCCCATGTGATTGAGGCTCTTAAAGGAGATTTAATAAAATGTATTTCGAAATATATGGAGATAGATGAAAATAACCTGGATGTTAGTCTGGATGATAGTGAAGATGCAGTGGCTTTAGTTGCAAATATTCCAATACTAAAGGTTAGACAGATGCAATAATTTATATAATTACAGCAAATTAAATCCCTGCGTATGTGTAGGGATTTCTGATTCCAATTTTTCTAATACTAATTATTCCTATCAATGTGGTATAATCATATAGGTGGGGGTATGAGTAATGAAATTACCGGAAAAAGAGATGTTAAAAAATATAGATTATCCATTTGTTTTAGCTTTATTGGCTATCCTTGGGTTAAGTATTGCTGTAATGCCAAGTGCAGCAGCAGCAGTTTCAGGCGCAACTGATCATGCAGCATTACACATGCGATTTATATTAGGCGGTCTTGTGGTAATGCTATTTGTTTTAGCTGTGGATTATAGCCAATGGCAGAGTTATTCAAAGTATTTATATGTATTTACTATAATGATGTTATTTTTAGTAATTTTTAGTGGTTTGGGAGGCGGAGGGGTTCAAAGATGGATGGAAATCGGAAGTTTTAGGTTTCAGCCATCAGAGCTAGCCAAGCTTTTAACTATTATTGCTTTTGCTGATTTCCTTACAAAAAGACAAGGTAAGTTGGAAAATCTTAAGCAATTTTTACCGTGTTTTGTATTTATTGGAGTACCAACATTGTTAATATTCATGCAGCCTGATCTGGGAACAGCTCTTGTATTTATTGCTATTCTTTTTGGTATGATGTTTATAGCCGGTGCAAATGTAAAACTTTTAGTTGGATTATTTACAGGAGGACTGGCAGCTGCTATAGGGGTGATATATGCACATGTGAGATTGTTGGCGGAATTTGATAGAGGTATATTACCTTTAAGAGATTACCAAATTGATCGATTAACATCATTTTTAGATCCTCATGCAGATCCTGCCGGTGCTGGCTTTCATATAATCCAATCTCAAATAGCTATAGGATCCGGAGGACTAACCGGTCAAGGACTGTTTCAGGGACCCCAGACACATTTAAACTTTATACCGGAGCATCATACAGATTTTATTTTTTCCGTAGTCGGAGAGGAACTTGGTTTTATTGGAGCAGTTATAATACTGGTCTTATACTTCTTCTTAATTTATAGGTGTATTAATATAATGGCTCAAGCCAAAGATATGTTTGGTATTTTAATAGTAGCCGGTATCACATCCATGTTGTTGTTTCACATTTTGGTAAATGTAGGCATGACTATAGGTATTATGCCTATAACAGGTATCCCGTTACCCTTGTTTAGTTATGGTGGTACCTCAATGATAACCAATCTGCTAGCTCTGGGAATAGTTCTAAGTATTGGTATGAGGCGAAAAAAACTTACCTTTTGATAAAAATTAAAAAAATATTAACCGCTAGGGGAGCCGATAGGCTGAGAAAAAACATATGTTTTTGACCCTTTGTACCTGAACTGGGTAATACCAGCGTAGGAAAGTGGTGTTAGAAAAAGCTTAACACCACAGCCATAAGAACTGTGGTGTTTTTATTTAAACAGGTTTTAGCTGTCAACTGTTAGCTGTCATATTGAAAAAAAGGGGGCATAAATGTGGAGATGAAAAAAGTAATGACCATTGCAGGTTCGGATTCAGGAGCAGGGGCAGGGATACAGGCTGATTTAAAAGCCATTGCTGCTATGGGTGCTTATGGAACTACAGCCATCACGTCTGTTACAGTGCAAAACACCCTTGGAGTTAAAGGGGTTTGTAATTTACCCTTAGAAGTAATAGCGGATCAAATAGATGCAATCATGGAAGATATATCTGCACATGCAGTGAAAACAGGAATGCTTGCTACAAGAGAAATAATCCTTCTTGTTAGCAAGAAGATTAAGGAACATAAAATAGATAAACTTGTTGTTGACCCTGTTATGGTAGCAACAAGTGGTGATATTTTATTAAAAAATGATGCTGTTGAAACATTAATCCATGAGCTAATGCCTTTGGCAGAGGTTGTTACACCAAATATTAATGAAGCAGAAGTTTTATCAGGAATTGCTATTCAGACTATTTATGATATGGAAATAGCAGCGAAAAAAATAGCGGAGATGGGGCCAAAATATGTGATAGTAACAGGTGGCCATAGAAAAGAAGATGTTACAGATATTCTGTATAATGGAAAAGAAACCTTTTACCTTCCGGGAATGAGGATAAATACTAATAATACCCATGGCACCGGCTGTACCTACTCTGCTGCTTTAGCTGCCTGTATTGCTCAGGAGATAACTATGATAGAAGCAGTGGGCAGGGTAAAGCAGTATATTACAGGGGCTCTTGCTAATTCTTTAAACATAGGAAAAGGAAGCGGTCCTGTGGATCATTTTTGGATATTTAAGGACGAGGGAGAAGTATAAAAAATAAATTTTCATGAATAATTTGTAGCTGCAATTAGCAGTATTGGAGGCAAAAATGAAAATTTCAGAGTATGGTGAATTTAAGTTAATAGAGAAAATTGCCAAGGATACTATCTATGATAGTCAGCGGGTTGTTATTGGGATAGGTGACGATACAGCAGCAGAAAAAATTAGTCCGGGTTATTTACTTTTATCTACCTGCGATGCCCTAGTGGATGGTGTCCATTTTCTCTTTGATAGAATATCACCTAGGCAATTAGGTAAAAAAAGCGTTGCGGTTAATTTAAGTGATATAGCTGCTATGGGAGGAAGACCAACTTCTATACTTATAACTTTGGCTTTACCAAAAGATACAGATGTGAACTGGGTAGAAGACTTATATATCGGTATTAAAGAAATATGCAGTCTGTATAAGGTTAATATTATGGGCGGAGACATGGTTTCTTCCCCGGTTATCTCAATAAACATAACAGCCCTGGGAGAAGTTAAACCGGAAAATCTCATAAAAAGATCAGGTGCCTGTGTTGGAGATATTATCATGGTAACCGGACCTCTTGGTGATTCCGGAGCCGGATTAGAAATCATAAAAAGAGGCTTAGAAGGTGATCCTTACTGGAGTAAACTGGTGGAAAAACACATAGAGCCTATTCCGCAAGTTCGTGAAGGGCAGTTTTTTGCACAATCGGGTTTTGTGACATCCATGAATGATATTAGTGATGGTTTAGCCTCAGAAATCAGGGAGATTTCAGAAGCAAGCAATGTAGGTATTGAACTTTGGGAGAAAAATATCCCCTACAGCCTCCTTTTATTAGAGGCTGCAGATAAACTTACCGTCTCTCCTATTGATATGGCATTATCCGGTGGGGAAGATTATCAACTGGTATTTACATGTAAAAGTGATAAAGTCGAAGAACTAACAAAAAGCTTCACCGAAAAATTCTCCAAAAAGCTATACCCAATTGGCAAAGTCGTGCCCATCGCAAACGGAATCAAACTAATAAATACCAATAACCAATCCAAAAACTTAGACATAAGCGGATACAACCACTTTAGCAGTCGCTAAAGTGGTTTTTTAAATTGTCCATTTAGCAATAGCAGGATTTTTTTTGAATTGTCGAGAAGGTACTAGAATACACCATTTGTTGCAAAAATAATATCTGGGAGTGGTACAATGAAAGTAAAGAAATATTTTATTATAGCAGCTGTCTTGTTACTAGCTGTTCTGGTAGTAATTTTTGTCTATCAACAAAATGAGCGCAATGCAGGAATCCTTCCTGAAAATCCTTATGTAGAGCGTATTGAAGGTGATATTGATCTTGCTCGTTACCAGCCTTTTACTGAAAATAATAGATTAGTGCGAATGGAAGAACCACCCAATATCACTTTCACAGAAAATTTTCCAATAGTAGACGGTGCAACAGCAGCAGTTCCTGTGTATATGGCGATGGTTCAAGAAATTTATGTTGGTTTAGATGCAGATACTGTAGGGAAATATGCAATGACTTCAACTACAGATCTTGCTTTTACAAGGCTTATAAATGGTGAAGTTGATATTTTCTTTGGGGCACAGCCTTCTAAATGGCAAATTCAAGATGCAGCGGACAGAGGTGTAGAGTTTGTATTAACACCTGTTGCACGAGAAGCTTTTGTCTTTTTTGTACATAAAAATAACCCGGTAGATAGTTTAACTGTTGAACAAATCCAAGATATCTATCAAAGAAATATAGTGAACTGGAGAGATGTAGATGGAAGGTCAGGGAGAATATTAGCCTTTCAGCGTCCGGAAAACTCCGGAAGCCAAACTATTATGCAAGCAATGGTTATGAGAGATAAACCTTTAGCAACACCCCTTATGGAAGAAACTGCACGTATTATGGGTGATATTATATATCAAGTAGCTACATACAGAAACTACGATCAAGCAATAGGATATTCTTTTAGATACTTTGCTACAGTTATGAATCCCAACGATAATATTAAACTTTTAGCTATTAACGGCATAGAACCAACATTGGAAAATATCAGAAATGGTACTTATCCCTTTACAGTTGATGTTTATGCCATAACAGCCGGTTCTACTAACGAAAATGTAGATACCCTTATACAATGGATAGTTTCAGAACAAGGACAAAGTTTTATTGAAACCGTTGGTTATGTTAGAAGGCATTGATGATGATTTTTTAAATATGTTAAAAGATGACCCAGAGTTGTCATGTTTGTATGATATACTGTCTTTAGAGGTGATTATGTGCAGATAAATCGGCTTTTTGGGATAGTATATCTCCTGATAGATAAAAAAGGTGTGACAGCAAATGAATTAGCTACTTATTTTGAGGTTTCTAAAAGAACTATATTGCGAGATATAGATGCATTATCAGCGGCAGGTATACCTGTTTATACAGTTCAAGGTAAAGGCGGCGGCATTTTTATTCACGATAGTTATGTGCTAAACAAAGCAGTAATTTCAAAAGATGAACAAAATCAAATCCTTTTTGCGTTACAAAGTATGTCTGCAACCGAGCATATTGAAACAGAGAATATTCTTGGCAAATTACGAACCCTATTTAAAAAACAAGGTAACGATTGGATCGAAGTTGATTTCTCAAGCTGGGGAAATAGCTGTGCAGATAAAGCTAAATTTGAAACATTAAAAAAAGCCATTATCAATGAGCAGAAGTTGCTATTTAATTATTATGGCTCTTGTAGTGAAACAATGGATCGTAAAGTATATCCTCTAAAATTGGTATTCAAATCAAAATCCTGGTATTTACAAGCTTTTTGCTTATTAAAAAACGACTATAGAACATTCAAGATTAATCGAATGAGAGAAGTTAAAATTTTGAATGATACTTTTGACAGTAAGAAATTTCAACTTCCTAAAATTGAATCATCTGAGCATCAATTAACAGACTTTGTTGACATTAAGCTTCGCTTTGCACCCCAAGCTACTTATCGTGTTTATGACGAATTTGATGAGCAATATATAATAAGAGATGATGATGGTTCATATATTGTTTCAATGAATTTGCCGGAAAACAATTGGTTGTATGAGTATATTTTGTCTTTTGGGGCATATGTTGAGATTTTAGAACCTCAGCATATTCGTGAAGAAGTTGTATTACAGCTGGAAAAAATAAAAAATATTTATTTCAAAACATGACGTAATGTTGTCACCTTATGTGTCTTATAATGGGAACGTAGTGATAAAACAATTGAAGAAGGGGGGCATATTACTATGCCTAATGCTGTATTTTTCTGCTCTTTTAAATTAAACAAAGGAGTTTCTGTGCCGGATTTTTTGCTTGCAGCAGAAAAGTTAAATGATGAGTACATCTCAAAGCAAAAGGGTTATATTTCGTGGCAGCAGCTTGTTGATGGTGATGCTTGGGCGGACTTTTTAACTTTTGAAACAATGGAAGATGTTAAGAAGTTTGAAGCGGATTCTGGTAATGCAAGGGAATTAGCCGGAAATTTTTATTCATTCATTGACTTAAATAGTTGTAAAGTAAACTATTTCTCTGTTGAAAGAAGTTACTAATTAGGAAACAAACCTAATAATCAAAAGTCTGAAAGGGGTAAATAACAATGGAAGAAAAACACTGTCAAAGCTGTGGTATGCCAATGGGAACAACAGATGAAATGTATGGAATAAATGCAGATGGAAGCAAAAGTGAGGATTATTGCGAATACTGCTTTGAAAATGGCAAATTTAAAGAAGAATGTACAATGAACGAAATGATTGAAATGTGTGTTCCGCATGTGGCTTCGGAAGATACAGGTATGAGTGAGGATGAAGCAAGAAAAATGATGCATGAGTTTTTCCCTGCACTTAAACGCTGGAAGCAAAATTAAAGGAAATAACTATAGCATAGCGAATAGCCTTTTGGTAGACTACTACTGGGAGGTTATTTTTTATTACATCATACATAATATAATTATATTAATAACTAATAACAGAAGTCGGACGTCAGATCTGTTGTAAGGAGTTCTTTCCCACCTCCGAACTTTGACCTCTGACCTCCGTTATCATAGGGAGGATTGGCTTTGTGAAAGAAATATTGGAATCGGAAATACTTGCTCTGGTTGAAAAACCAGCCAGATACTTAGGCAATGAATACAACTCTGTACATAAAGATTGGGATAAGGTATCAGTTAAAATGGCTTTTTGTTTCCCGGATGTTTATGAAGTCGCTATGTCTCATCTGGGTTTAAGAATATTATATGGCTTAGTAAATGAAAAAGAAGATTATTTAATGGAGAGATGTTTTGCTCCTTGGCTGGACATGGAAAAAGAACTTAGGAAAAGGGAACTGCCTCTTTTTAGCTTAGAATCTACTAGACCTTTAAAGGATTTTGATGTTTTAGGTTTCACTTTACAATATGAAATGAGTTATACCAATATACTAAACATGCTTGATATGGCAGGGG
>JGI20163J26743_11537979_pt1 | contig 11937 bp, 12 predicted proteins | sample TergutCu122P1_FD_26743 | JGI IMG/M metagenome (IMG submission 26743) | reverse complement strand
GCAACAGAGGAAGGAGCGGCTGTGTTATAGCCCGAGACAAAAGAATTCTTGTTACAGGCTATGTCGGCTCCCCTTCGGGCCTGCCCCATTGCGATGAGGCGGGGCATAAATTTAAGAAAACAATTCACGAAGACGGAACAATAACAGAGCATTGTATTAGAACTGTTCACGCAGAGCAAAATGCAATATGCCAGGCTGCAAAATTCGGCATACCTATCGAAGGGGCTACTTTATATTGCAGAATGACTCCCTGCATAACCTGTGCAATGCTTATTATTAATTGCGGAATTGAAAGAGTTGTGTGTGAAAAAAAATACCACGCTGCAGCAGATTCCGAAGCGCTTTTTAAAGAAGCCGGGGTTTCGCTGGAATATAAAACCACAGAAATTCAGGAATATGAGAAACAGTAATTATTTCTTTAATTTTTCATCGACTCAGGCTGTCCGGTAGATTCAAGAACACTATACCAAAAAAGTGATTCCGGATTGATATGCTTTCTTTTTGATATTGCCATCTCAATAGGGATATGAATAAATGAATTACTGTATTGCCCTATTGCACAGTCTGTCTTGCCTGCCATCCCGGCATGAACTGCATATTGCCCCAATAATCCGCAATAGACAGCATCTGTAGGAACAGCTACTGCGCTTCTTATCATATAACTTGGATCAATATATTTTAAGTTAATCTGGATTTTTCTTGATTTAAAGTATTCATTAATTTTATTTTTCAGAAATATTCCAATATCATTTAAAATAACATTGCCGGATGCATCTCGCTGAGGTTCGCCGTTTTCATCCATCATAAATTCCTGGCCAGCTCCTTCAGCTACACATATTACTGCATGACCTCTTCGCTGCATTCTTTTTTCCAGATGAGTTAAAAATCCATTCGCACCATCCAAATCAAATTTAACTTCCGGAATCAAAACAAAATTAACATCATTTACCGCAAGCGTTGCATTGGCTGCGATAAACCCGGAATCCCGCCCCATAAGCTTAACTAAACCGATGCCGTTAGGCGCTCCCTTTGCTTCTACATGAGCAGAATAAATTGAATCTACAGCTTTTGAATATGCAGTTTCAAATCCAAATGACCGCTGAATAAAATTTATATCGTTATCTATAGTTTTTGGAATACCAATTACCGAGAGTTTCATCCCCCTTTTACTGGCCTCCTTGTATATATTATGAGCTCCTTTGAGAGTTCCGTCTCCGCCAATAGCGAACAGTATATCTATCTTAAAATACTGAAGGGTATTAACCAGCATTTGCACATCATTAGTTCCGCCTCTTGACGAACCAAGTATTGTTCCGCCATGAAGATGTATCTGAGTTACAACATTAGGTGTTAGTTCGATAGGAGGGTATCCGTTTGCAGGGTTGAGACCAAGATAGCCATACTTTATGCCATATATGCTCTTGACTCCATATCTGTGAAATGCAGTCATAACTATAGCGCGTATAACATCATTAAGCCCAGGGCATAAGCCGCCGCAGGTTACTATGGCACAGCGTATTTCTGATGGTTTGAAAAACAAATCTTTCCGCGGTCCTGCCAATTCAAATGTTGCAGTTTCACTGGAAATTGGCTGAATGTTTTCCATATCGAGAAAACCGTCAAAGAGCAATCGCCGGGAATCTGGAACATAAAAAGTATTAGGCATTGGCGAAGACATAACATCGGATGCCTTATATGTACATTCTCCAAGTTCTTTGATATTAAAATTCATTTTTCTACCTCTTTTTAAAATTCTAAAAGCTGCCGGACATCTTATCAATAAAGACTCAATTTTGTCAACGCAAACTTGCCGCCGCAAGCTTGTCCGCTGTTCTCGCTTCGTCGGTAAATAAATTCAGATTACTCCATGTTTCATGCGGGTTTTTCTTGGTGAACGAAATTCTGTCCGCATATCAGGGCACCGGGAATGCAACACCTCTGTTACGCTCCGCTTCTCTGGTTCGGGCGACATTCTGTAAAATATCGCAATATTTCCTATTATCCTGACAAGAAAACTATCTGTTTTAAGTGCAATTTCCCCGGCAATTTGTAATTTATCATCTTTAAAATCAATAAATTTTATTTTTATAAGCTCTTTATTATTCAAAAGGTCATCAACAGCAGCTAAAATGCTTTCAGTAAGCCCGTTTTTTCCTATTCGTATAATCGGCTCAATATTATGTGATAATTTTGTAAGACAAGACCTTTCCCTGCTTTCGAATTCCAGCATATCATTCCTTTAAAATAAGTTTTATAATTAAGTAAAATATGTTATAATATATTGAATAATCAGACAACTATCAACCAGATGGGAGAAACATGAATATTATAATAGGTCATGCTAATATGGATATAGACTGTATTGCTTCTATGGTAATTGCAAGCAAACTTTTTCCTGATTACAAACCAGTCAAAAGCAATCTTATCCACCCTGTTGCAAAAAAATTATACAATATGATGAAAAAAAGCCTCGATTTCCTGACTATTAAAGATGTTGAAAATGAACCTATAGAAAATATCGTAGTTGTTGATACAAGATCAAACCAGCGCATTAAAGAGTTTTCCGTACTAATAAAAAAAGCAACCGGAACAATTACTGTTTTTGACCACCATCACTCTGACTCTGATGATATTTCAGGAGCTGTTGTAAACTATATGCAGTGCGGCTCAAATACCACGCATTTATATTCGCTTATGAAGGAAAAAAATATTAAACTAACTCCCGACGAAGCAACAATTGCGTTATCCGGCATATTTGCAGACACAGGGAATTTTATACATGAAACCACAGTAGCGCTTGATTTTATCTGCGCTTCGCAGTTATTGGAACAAGGGGCGAACATAGCGCTTGTAAAGCATTTTTTAAAAAGCATAACAGAAGAACACCAGATAAATATGTTTCATGAAATTCTATACAGGCTTGCTTACAGGGATATAAACGGGCATGGTATTATGCTAAGTTACATAGAAATAGAAGACCAGCTCCCCGGGCTTGCAGCAGTAGTAGAAAATATTTTTGAACTTGAGAATCAAGATGCTTTTTTTGCTGTTTTTTATCTTGCAAAAAGAAACGACACGTTAATTATTGCAAGAAGCAGAAAAGAGATAATTGACCTCAATCGAATTCTGTCTATTTATAATGGAGGCGGCCACAAACTTGCTTCTTCTGCAACCATAAAAAAAGCAGAAGGAAAAGCTATTTATGATAATATCCTGAAACATCTGGAAGAAAATATTCCTGCGGCAGCATCTGCAGGCGATATTATGTCAAAAAATCTTCACACAATCAACGAAAATATGAAGCTTTTAAATGCATCCATTTTTTTGGAAGAAATAAATTGCACAGGAGCTCCTGTAATAAATGATAACGGAGAACTTACAGGAATATTAACTCTAAGAGACATAATGAAAGGCAGGAAAGCAGGACAAATACATTCTCCTGTAAAAGCTTATATGTCAAAAAATGTTGTATCAGTAAATAAAAATATCAGTGTAAAAGAAGTTGAAAAAGTATTATATAAAAACAACATAGGTCATCTTCCTGTAATGGAAAATAACAAGCTGGCAGGAATACTAACGAGAACAGATGTTATTAGGCATTTAAGCTGCGGAATCTGATTCGAATTGTCAGTCTTTCTTCCTTCTGGAATTAACAAGACGCTGAAGATCATTCAGGTTTTTTACAAGGAATTTATTATTCAGAGTCTCAATTTTTCTCTGAGCAGTAAAATAAGCCATCACTTGCCTGCATTCAGCAACAGAAAGACCGCACCAGTGCGAAATATCTTCAAGCGTAGCGTCTATAACTACATCGTCTGTAATTTTAGTTTCATTTTGCTGTAATATAGTCTGGGTTTCAGAAAGCATTAAAAAAACATCTGCTACTCTTGCTTGTGGATCCTGAAGAGTAAGAATCATAAATCTTCTTTTTTGATCGTAGATTCTTTTAATAAATGTCATAAGCAGCTTCATTGCTATTTGAGGATTTCCTCTCATAAGAATTTCAAAGTTCTTTTTATTAAACTCAAGAACTTCTACTTTATCCAATGCTATTGCGCTTGCAGACCTTGGCGCTTCTTCAAGAATAGCCATTTCACCAAATATTTCTCCGGGATGCAAAATATCAATCATTTTTTCGATTTCGCCTATTATTTTTACAATCTGCACCCTGCCTTCCTGAATGAGGTAAAAAGCATCCCCGGGTTCATATTCGCAAAAAATTTGGTCGCCTTTCTGGAAAGTTACTTTAAATCTGTCAAATTGTGATAAATCAAGACCCACTACCTTCCTCCTAGCTCCTTAAGTTCTTTTTTGGCTTTTCGTTTTGTTTCTGAGCCTTCTTCGGCAATTTGAATTACTTTATTAAAAAAACCTTCTGCTTTTGCTTTATCGCCCTTTGCATTGCACGACATTCCGAGGTAAAGCAAAAATTCGCCCACCTCTGCATGTTTTGAATATTTTTGAATCATGGTAGAAAAATGTTTTATGCACTCATCATATTTTTTAAGAGAATAAAAAGCTTTACCAATTTCGCTTAAAGCTTTTACCGCATATTCAGCTTCAGGGTTTGCCGAAACATACTGCTTAAAAGAGCTTATCGCTTCCTCATATTTCTCTGCGCTGAATAATGTTACTCCGTTAAAATATGCAGCAGCATCTGCACTAGCCGAAGAACCGCCTTCGAAGCCTTTTGCAAAATGAGCCGGCGAAACAGCAGGAGTTTTTCCCGGAGGGCACTTTTCTATGCTTACAAGATATTCGGTTGCCCTTGCCTGGTGCACTCCGGCAGGGTAATATGTAAGATATCTTCTCAAAGCATATAAAGCAGGCTTAAATTTTTGGGCTTTAAAATAGTATTCTCCTATACCAAAGAGCCCTTTTTCCGGATTTACCTGCTCTTCGGTAGCCAGAAGATTTTCAACCTGCCGATGGATTCTTCTTAACTGATTTGAAAAAACCTTAAGCATTTGCAGTGTAATACGGGGATTTGCGTATATCAGTTTTTCAAATTCCAAGACACCAAAAACTAGCACAACAGAATCTACAAGAACATCTGCTGTTTCTTCGCGCGGGAATTTTCCAAGAGAGGATTTTACTCCAAAAAATTCTCCGGTCTTTACAAGTTCGCGATTTTGCATCCCTGTATCAATATCAGTGCTTATCAGACTCACTTTTCCGGACTGGAGGATAAAGACTTTATCGCTGACATCTCCCTCAAAATAAATAATCGATTTTGCCTTATATTTTATCGCTTGAGGCACAACATTAACTCCCCATCTGCCAAGTTTCTAAACAATTCATATAATATATCTGTTTTATAGCGTATATAAATTATCGGTAATACTTTTATTAAAAACAATTAATATATTAAATACCAATTGCAGTTAAAATGCAAGTAAGATATTATTTTATTCGTCGACGCAGCGAGAATCGCGGGTAAACGAAGTTTACACACAAAGTACCCCTTGCGGGTGTGATCGAGCGAGGAGACGGAAACGGAGTATTCGTCGACGCAGCGAGAATCGCGGGCAAACGTCTGGCAATAGCTTTGCACGTATCACGCCCCGTACAAGTCCGGGATAACAACATCCGTGTCGGCTGCGCCAGACGCAACTGCTTCGCAATGTTGCAGAGTGTACATTCGCCGAGTAAGTGAGGGTTCGCAGGCATGGCTTGCACGCACATGGCTGAACGATGAGGCGGACAAAGAGGCTATGCCTCTTGTGGATCGAGCGAGGAGATGAAACGGTGTATTCGCCATGATGATCGAAAAAATAGGCGCCAATATAAGAGAAAAAGTAACCAATTTTAGCTATGCTGCTGGTTTTTTTCTTTCTCTCATAAAAGAATCATTCTTTTTTCTCCGTCAAAAACATGTAGGGTTTAAAGTTCTTACAATGCAGATACTTTTCACGGGTTTTGAAGCTCTAAGCGTAATAACTTTGCTTGGAGTTGCTCTGGGTGTTGTAATAATTGTTCAAGGTCTTGCTATTTTACCCCAATTTGGGCAGGGAGACCTTATTTTCACAATTCTCGATGTTGTTATAACAAGAGAGCTTGGTCCCCTTCTTACAGCCTTTGTGATTATTGCCAGATCAGCCACTGCAATATCAACAGAACTCGGCAATATGGTTGTTTCCAATGAAATTGAAGCTTATGTATCTGTAGGAATTGATCCAATATCCTATCTTGCAGTACCAAGATTCCTTGGAGTTACAATATCCATTATTCTTCTAAATCTCTATTTTAATTTAGCAGGACTTGTTGGCTCTTACTTTATTGCCCAGTTTATACACCCGGTTACTTTTGCAGAATACTTCAGAAACCTGCTTATATTCTCAAAGCCTGCATCCATATTTATTTCACTTTTCAAAAGCCTTGTTTTTGGAATTATTATCTCTTTTACCGCAACTTATAATGGATTTAGAGTAGAAGGCTCAACAACAGAAATCCCCCAAGTGGTAATAAAATCCGTAGGTCAGGGACTTACTCTCTGCATTATTGCAAACGCAATAATAACCGCATTAAGTCATTTGTGGTTTTAAAAAATATCTATATGGAATTATTATGCATGAAACCAACTATTCAATAGAACTTCAAGATATAACAGTAACAAAAAATAAGCACCTCATCCTTGATGATATATCTTTTAAAGTACCAATGGGTATTACAACAATCATTGTAGGGCTTCTTGGTTCAGGTAAAAGCACTCTTTTAAAAGTAATTAATTCCATAATTGTACCGGATTCCGGCAAAGTGCTTGTGAATGAAAAACCATACACATCAATGTCTGCAACTGCCATCAAAACCTACAGAAGATCATCCGGCTTTGTATTTCAAGACAGCGCTCTTTGGGCAAATAAAACAGTATTTCAAAACCTAGAGCTTCCCCTTTTATACCATTTTCCGGATATGGATAAAGAAGATGTTATTTATAAAGTAAAAAGAACTCTCAATATGCTTGGATTCGAAGGAGATATAAACAAAAGACCTTCCGATATATCAGCCGGAAACCGCAAATTAATCTCTTTTGCCAGGGCGCTTATTACAGACCCTGATATTCTGATGATTGACAGCCCGGAAACCTCTATAGATTTTGCAACTCATAAAAGAATTATAAGCATCATAAAAGACCTTAAATTACGGGGAAAAACACTTATAATTTGCACTTATGATGAACATATTACGTCCATGCTTGCCGATCATGTAGTTGTACTGTTTAACAAAAAAATTTATGCAAGCGGGTCATATAGGGAAATTGTTACCTCAAATGACCCTGTAGTAAAACAAATTATGTCCCATGTTTTGGACAAAGTATCAAATTTTGACGGAGATATCCTAAACTTGATAAATCCTGATCTTTCATAATTGAATTATATTTTGCAGAAGGATAAACTTAAATATATGAAATTTAAAATTAGATATGCTGATAAAATCGTAGGTATATTTACAATTACAGGTATTCTTTGTATTGCTCTTCTTCTGATTTTTATGGGTATAAATCAGAGGTGGTTTGCTAAAAACTATCACTTTTACACCAGATTTTTATCTGCAGACGGTCTTAGAGCCGGACTGCCTGTAAAGTATAGGGGATTTCAAATAGGACAAATAAGAAGAGTAAGACTTATAGACAATCAGGTTATAGCTGATTTTTACATATATGATATTTATATAAACATAATTACACCTAATACAATAATACAAAAAATAGTAAGCCCCATAGGACTCGGCGGAAGCGATATTATTATACACCCAGGTCCCCCTTCTCCGGAACATATTCCCGAAAATAGCTTTATTCCTTCCTTTAACATACCGGAAGGAAGAGCGCTAATAGAAGCAGGACTTGTGGATGTTTCACAAGCAGGCAATGCAATAATAGACGAGGCTGCTGCTGCTATCTCCGAACTAACTGTTCTCTTAAATTCAATTAACAGAACACTGGAAGGCGAAGAAAGCATTTCTTCGGGCATGATAGTCAGAAATATTGAAAGCCTGACTACAACTCTTTCGCAGGCATCAAGCGATATAGAAGGCATAATAAGAAACATAAACGTGTTGTCAGACGACATCGCTAATAGTCATATTGATGAACTTCTTGCTAATCTGAATCAAATATTGATAGAAGTAAGCGATTTTACAAATTTTTTAAACAGGTCAACGCCGCAGCTTACAGGAGTTCTTGAAGAAGGCAGAGGCGCTTTGAGAGAAGGCACTGCTGTTATGGAAGGGCTTAGAAATAACCCGCTTTTAAGAAGAGGAATAACACAGCAAAGAGAGCAGGTTGGTACTCAGCACAGTTTAAGAAGGGAAGAATTTTGATGAAAAAAAAACTTTTATTACTACTAACAACTATAGTTTTTTTATTCGCAGTATCATGTTCTTCTGCACCCAGAAAAAGCAGCGAAGTAAATACACGCAAAAACAGGGCTGCAGATTTTATGGGATTTGGCAATCGGTATTTTGCGCATGGAATTTATAGCCAGGCGCTTGTATTTTTTTATATGGCGCTCGATGAAAATATTGCTGCAGATTTCGATTATGGTAAGTCAAGGGTTAAGGGCTCGATAGGCAGAACACACCTCTTAATGGGAAATCTCTCTGATGCAGAAAGATATCTATTGGAGAGCTACAATCTTGCAAAACAGCTTGGAGACAGAGCCTTACTTGCATCAGCTGCAAGTAAGCTTGCAGAATTATATGTTTTCGGAAACCTTCTTTCAGAAGCTGAGAAATTCGCCTCCGAAGCTATAGCGCTGGCAAGAACAAATTCAAATACCATGGCAGAAGCACTCCACATTCTTGCAATGATTGAGCGCAGAAAAGGAATGTCGGAAAAAGCGCTAACAACAATAGACAGGGCAATCAGAATAAACAGAAGAAACAGAGCGCATATAAATCTTGCTGCAAATTATTACCTTATGGCATCGATTTTTTCACAGCAAGGCAATTTTAACAAAGCAACAGAAATGCTCCATATTGCAATAAGAGAAGACAGACTTATAGAAAACAGTTACGGAATTGCCCAAAGTTACAAAGCATTGGGCATAGTTGCCCTAAGAAATAACCAAAGAGAAGAAGCATATCCTTTTTTTATCAGAGCTCTTAACATCTTTAGGGTAATAGAAAATGTACATGAAGAACGAAGTGTCCTGGAATTTCTTATTGAAATATCAGCAGATTTAGGAAGCTCTAATTTAGATAATTTCAGAGCGCGGCTTAGAGCATTGGAGCAGTAAAAAAATGAAAAATATTTTGGAAGCTTATAAAGGAATAATATCTTTAGTATTCTTTATAGTCGCAGCAGCAGCAGCAATAATTCTTTTTGGATTTATAATTGTAACTCCCCTCTGGGCGCTTGCCGCAACACATAAAACTTTTTATACAATAGCTGTTTTTGCTGTTGCGGCAACATTGCTTCTCTGTCACTTAGTAAATAAAATCAGAAAAAAAGAACTGGTGTTAAAGAAAATTTTGGTCTATATATTTAATTTTTTTCTAATTCTGCTTACAGCTTTTTTATTGCTTTCTGCTGTTCTTCTGGCAAATAACGGGTTTTATTTGCATTCACTATTTATTGTTGTTATAATATTTTTTATAGCAGGATTAATCAGGTATTATTTTTTAAGAAAAAACATCAAAAATGAGTTATAAAAAATATAAATTTATTTTTTTTGCTGCCGCAGCCTTATTTTTAGTATTTTTATCCCCTGTTTTCTCAAGTAATTCCGCTTTTATAAATTATCCTCAGATTGAAACACTTAATAATTCAGATGTTTTATTCAGACAACTTGCTTCGGATATTAATCTTTCATACAGAGTAGGCAGAGAAAGACTTCCAATTTCAATATTCAGATATTCACCCCGCAGAGGAGAAACGCTTTTCTCAATAGCAGCACGGCTTAATTTACCTTATGAAACTCTAAGTACCTTAAACAGAATATCCTCAATAAATGATTTTAATACAGAAAGAGAAATAATAATTCCCAATCAGCCAGCACTCTTTATTCCGGAACACCCAAATTCAGATATAGAATATATTTTAAGATCAAGAAATGAGCAGGAAAACAACAAAAACAGCATTTTTGTATTTAAAGCTGATGGGTCAAGAGAAAAATTTTTTTATATCCCCAACGGAAGATTCAACAGCACAGAAAGAGCCTTTTTCTTAAACACATTTTTCAGGTTTCCCATAGAAAGAGGGAGGATTACCTCTCATTTTGGCTACAGGTTGAGCCCCATAAGCGGACAAAGACATTTTCATGCAGGGATTGATATCGCAGCGCCATCCGGAACCCCTGTTTTTGCAGCCGCAAGAGGTGTTGTTGTAGCTAATAGCTACGACAGGATATTTGGTAATTACATAATTATTAAACATCCGGGGTCATATTATACCTTGTATGGACATTTAAGAAAATCTTTTGTAACCTTGAATAGTCAGGTAAATTCCGGTACAATTATAGGAGAGGTAGGCAGCACCGGTTATTCGACAGGACCGCATCTTCATTTTGAAGTAAGACGCGGAAATGTAACAAAAAACCCGCTTAATCTATTTAGAAGGGAACAGTAAAATAACATGAAAACTAATTTATTTTCATTACTATTTTTCCTCATAATTGTGCATTTCTCTTTTTCCGAGACTATTCGAGGGCAAGTAAGAGATATAGTTATAATTGATGCTGAGCCCGGCAGAGTTAGCGAAGTTACATTATCTTCCGAAAGCATGTTTGCAATTGTTCTGAATAGACAAGAGTCTGGGCCCGTAAGAATTCAGCTCGAAGTAAGGATTCCGGAAACTTTGAGAAGCCATCCAAGCATATTTGCGCTTTTTTTCTATAACAACATAACCCCTGCACCAGAAAGAAATATATCAAACTACAGAGGAAATCTCATAAAGTATGCTGTTCTGCCATCCAGGCAGAGTGTACATTTTATAGATATATTTTTAAAACATCAGCCTACTCGTGCCGAAATTATTCCAGGCACAGAAACTATTACCCCGCGCGACTTTAGAGGCTCCCCGCTGCCAATGCTTATAACAATGCTTCCAGTAATGAAAGGAATGCCAAATCACTTATTGAATGAAACTGTTAGAGTAAGAATTACTCCATTTTTTCCGGAAAGCGCATATCTTACAATAAATGTCTTTGAAAGAAGCCGCTCAGCCCCGGATGGCAGAGGCAGCAGAATTTCAGACTACAGATTATTTATAGACAATACGCCTCATAACCCGGGCAGTAACTTAAGGCTACCTGTTGGTCTTAGAAGAGTAAGAATTGAAAAAGACGGGTACACTGCTTTTGAAGAATCTATTGTAATACGGAGTAATGAAAATAATACCATAACAGCTTTATTAACAAGCGAATTGCCGCATGTATTGATACAGGCTCCGCCGGAAACAGAAATTTTTATTAACGGCAGGCTGCAAACGCAAAGGGAATTTTCAAATCTTGCGGCAGGAGAGCATACTTTTGTCTTTAGACTTGGCGAATACAGCATAAGCAGAAGAATCACCCTGGAACGAAACAAAAGATACTTAATCGACCTTTTGCTGGATATTACCGTAACAGAATTTTGATCCGCCGCATCTGCCGGAGCGAAAAGCAGCGTTGTATGTGTAATGTCCGCCTCATCATTCGGTCATGTCCGTGCAAGCACGCTCGCGACCCTCACTTCATTCAGAAATATTTTTTTACCTGCCGCACAAAAAAAAATCACGATTTCTTTTGTATTACCGATATTATAAATGGGTGTCGTGACAGTATAGTTCCCCTCCCAGTTAACTATATTGAAGCGATATTTTCATAGGTCATTCTCAAAAGGAATGACCTTTTTTGTCTGTAGAAAATTTTTGATAATGTCACCATAAGAAACCAGTAGAAATGTCACAAGGTAAACTGAATCTGGAGGAGAAAATGGCCAGGAGATTACCGATGGGAC
>JGI20163J26743_11537981_pt1 | contig 11968 bp, 10 predicted proteins | sample TergutCu122P1_FD_26743 | JGI IMG/M metagenome (IMG submission 26743) | reverse complement strand
AAACGTTCATGCGCAAGAGATGGCGTAATGTCAGAAGTAAGAAAAAGAGAACATTATGAGAAACCTAGCGTAAAGAGAAAGAAAAAATCTGAAGCTGCAAGAAAAAAAGCAAAAAAATTCTAGTTTAATGTAAAAGAGGTGCGACGATGACCTTAAAAGAAAGACTAGCAGCTGACTTCAAAGAAGCAATGAAAGAAAAAAATGAGGTCAGAAAAAATACAATAAATCTTGCTCGTGCGGCAGTAAAGCAGTACGAAGTGGATAATAGAGAAGAGCTTGACGAGGATGGAATTTTGTCTATTCTGTCTAAGCAAGTTAAGATGAGAAAAGATGCACTCGCCGATTTTGAAAGAGCGGGTCGAATGGACCTTGCTGATGCCTATAACGAAGAAATAAAAGTTTTGATGACGTATTTGCCTGCACAGCTTTCGGACGCCGAAATAGCCGAAATAGTAAGAAATACAGCTAAAGAAATGGAAATTGACGGTGGAAAGCAAAACATGGGCAAATTAATGGGTGCAGTAATGCAGAAAGTAAAAGGCGTTGCTGATGGCGTAGCTGTCAGGAAAGCTATTGATGACTTTCTGGCATAACTTGACGAGCATTGTAATAGAGTACCGGTCGAGAACCAAAAAAGTCGGCCGGTACTTTTGTAACTTGAATTTTTTGATTTGATTTTGCGTTTGCATACTATAAAATTCAAACAGGTGGTAATATTTGAAAAAAATTGAAGCAGAAATAAGCGAAGAAATCGTTACATTTTCAATAGACAGTGAGTTGGATAGAGGAGAGCTTTTCGGAAATTTTGACACCACATTAAAAATTCTTGAAAGCGTTTTTAATATTGATATTATTCAAAGAGATAATGAGTTGATTTTGAAGGGAAAGGAAGCCCAAAAAGCTCAAAGTGTCATAACAGAATTAGTCGAAATTATCGAATCTGGAGAAAAGCTGGATATCCAAAAGATAAACTATGTGATAAGCCTAAAAGAGCAAGGTCTTTCATATAAAGAAAGCAATATTACTAAAGATACAATTTGCTTTACACATCGCGGCAAGCCGATAAAAGCCAAGACAATTGGGCAAAAAGCATATGTGAACAGCATAAGAAATAAAGACATCGTCTTCGGAATAGGACCGGCAGGCACAGGTAAAACGTATATTGCGGTTGCAATGGCAGTAAATGCGTTTAAAAATAGGGAAGTACAAAAGATTATTTTGGCAAGACCTGCAGTTGAAGCCGGAGAGAGGCTTGGGTTTTTGCCCGGCGACTTGCAAGAAAAAGTTGACCCATATTTGCGTCCTCTTTATGATGCGCTTTATGAGATTTTCGGACGTGACGCAACATCAAAGTTAAAGGAAAAAGAGACAATTGAAGTCGTTCCTCTTGCTTATATGCGTGGGCGAACCCTCGACAATTCATTTATCATACTTGATGAAGCTCAAAATACGACAAAAGAGCAGATGCAAATGTTCCTAACCAGAATGGGATTTGGTTCTAAAGTGGTGATTACCGGGGACATTACGCAAATAGATTTGCCAAGAGGTAAGAAATCCGGGCTTGTTGCCGCGTCTGAAATTTTAAAGGGTATAGATGATATAGATTTTTGTTATTTAAAAGATGTTGATGTAGTAAGACATCAGCTCGTGAAAAAAATTATCAAAGCGTATGCGAAATACGATAAAGATAATCCGCGCAGCGAAGATGCGGAAAACTAAGGCGGAAAACTAATCAGTAGGAGGAAGCGTATGGAAATCATATTCAACGACAAGCGAATGCCGGGTGAAGCTGTTGTAAAAAAGATGCGTGAAGCGGCAGTTTTATGTCTTGCCGAAAAAAATTTAAAGCATGAAAATGTGGAATTAAGCGTGTCTTTTGTTTCGGTTGAAGAAATTACAGCTTTAAATAAACATTATAGAAACAGTGACAAAGTAACTGATGTTTTGTCGTTTCCACAATATGAATCTGCAGGCGATATTCCTAAAGGCGGCAAAATTCTGTTAGGTGACATTGTAATTTGCACCGATCAAGCGTTGCTTCAAGCTGATGAATTTGGACATTCACCGGAGAGAGAGCTTGTATACTTGTTTGTACACAGCGTATTTCATCTATTAGGATTTAGCCATTTGGAAGAAGCCGAAAAAGAGAAAATGCGAACTCTTGAAGAAAAAATCATGCAAATAGTAAAATTAGGTCGATAGTCGCTATCAAAATGGTAATCAGATATTTCGATAGTCGCTATCAAAAAATGGTGAGTAAATATTTCGATAGTCGCTATTAAAAAATGGTGAGTAAATATGACAATTAGTGATAAAGAACTTTATATTATCGCACAAAATGCACTTAAAAATGCCTATGCCCCGTATTCGAATTTTCGAGTAGGGGCAGCATTGCTTGCGAAAGACGGAACGATTTTTACGGGCGTTAATGTTGAAAACGCCACTTATGGTGCTACAATATGTGCTGAAAGAACTGCATTTGTAAAGGCAGTTTCCGAAGGCAATTTGGAGTTCTCCAAAATCGCCGTGGCAAGTTCGGGAGGAAGCGCGTGGCCGTGTGGGATATGCAGACAGTTTATGTATGAATTTGCCCCGGAGCTTAAAGTAATAACGGGTGACGATGAGGACAATTTAGAGTCGTTTGCGTTAAGCGAGTTGTTCCCAAACGGGTTCAGATTTGAGCCAAATTGCGCTGGGGGTATCTAGGTGGGAAAATATAACCATTTCCTCTGTCGGGTTCGGGGCAAGTGATGTTTTCTTCGAAAACATTTCGGATTGTATTGTTCCGAAGCTCCTGCGGAAACGGTAATATAGTTCGAAAAGCTATCGCGGAATGTGAGTAGACTAGCGACAAAGTTTAGGCGGAAAAAAGGTCGTAGAATTCTAGCGGCTAAAGCCACTGAATTCCTGACATAGCACCTTCATCAACCACAAGCGATTGTGATAGGTGCGTAGCAAGCAAGGGGGGAAGGATGAAATCAGGATTTGTTAGCATAATAGGAAGACCAAATGTTGGAAAATCGACTTTGTTAAACAGTATTTTGGGCGAAAAAATTGCCATTACTACAGATAAACCGCAAACGACGAGAAACACTATTAGAGGCATTTTTACTAAATTCGCTGAAAATGACGAAAGCGGCGTTCAAATTATATTTATTGACACGCCGGGGATACATAAACCGCGAACTAAACTTGGCGGATATATGACGGACATGGCAGTAAATACTTTTAATGAGGTTGATGTTGTGGTTTTTATTGTTGATGATGAATTATCTGCAGGACCGGGCGACGAATATATTATCAATATGCTTAAAGACGTTGCAACACCCAAAATATTAGTAATTAACAAAATCGATAAAATCGAACCGGAAAAATTTCAAAAAATTTATGAAGAGTATCAAAAACTGGGGATATTTGAGCATATTTTTGGGGTTTCAGCCACATTGGGAAAAAATGTAGAAACGCTCGTTAGCACACTGGAAAAACTTATGCAAGGCGGACCTATGTATTTTCCGGAAGACATGATTACGGATCATCCGGAGAGATTTATTGTTTCAGAAATAATTAGAGAAAAAGTACTGTTATATTTGGAAGAAGAAGTTCCGCACGGAGTTGCAATAGAAATAGAAAGTTATGAAGAAGCCGAAAAGCTGACTAAAATTGGCGCAATTATTTATTGCGAGCGCAAGTCACATAAAGGCATTATCATAGGCAAAGAGGGCAAGAAGTTAAAAGGCATAGGAAAATCTGCGCGAGTTGAAATCGAGGCTTTGCTTGGTGTGAAAGTGTATTTGGAATTATGGGTAAAAGTTAAAGAAAATTGGCGCGATAGTGATTTTGTTTTACATAGTTTGGGGTACAAATAGTTAGCTATTTGATGCTATAGCAACTTTCGCGACCACGCGCGGGGCATGTAGAGTTTACTACGTAAACTCTCGAATTTAACCGGTTCCGCAAGTGGTCTCTCAAGCGGCTATATGCACCATTAAGCAAGCAATTATGGTCATATGCAATTAAGCAAAAGGTTATGGTCATATGCAATTAAGCAAAAGGTTATGGTCATATTATGTATCGCAACTTTCGCGACCACGCGCGTGACACCGCAAATTGCGATGTAAGACTAGTTAGTAGGATAAACACATGTACACAGAAACAGAAGGAGTCATTTTAAAACAAGTTAAAACCTTAAACGGGAGACGAATGGTTTCTTTGTTTTCGAAAAAACATGGAAAAATAGGCGCGGGAACCAGCATAAATGAGCGCGGCAAAAATCGTTCTGCCCTTGCCATGAGACCGTTTACTCACGGGAGATACGATATAAACAAGAGTGGCGGATTGTATTATGTTAATTCTGCGGAAGTGGTTAAAGCATATTACAAAATCGGCGAAGATGTTGAAAAATACATGTGTGCTTCATATGTCCTTGAATTCACAGAAAAACTTTTGCCTGAAAATATGCCGTCACCGGAAATTTTCAAAATGCTTTTGGAGTTCTTTGATATTCTCGAAAACAGAAAAAAGAAGCATATGACAGTTGTGATTGCGTTTCAACTCAATGCAATTAAAGCGATGGGTTTTATTCCGGAAATAACGTGTTGTATTAACTGTGAAAGTGGCGAGAACATTACTTTTTTTGGGATACAAGAGGGTGGCGTGTTGTGTACATCATGCAGAAATAATATGAATCATGAACACAATAGTGAGTTGATTTTTCACATTGATTTTGATATAATGACAACGTTACGGTATTTTTTTGAGAATAACCTTAAAAGTTTTGAACATATTGCGTTAAATGAAAATGTGTTAACAAAGTTAAGAACAATTATAAAAAAGTACATAGCATATCATTTAGACATAAAAGATTTAAAAAGCGAGGATTTTTTTGATAATTTTCAGGAGGTATAAAAATGGAGATTACTTTAGAAAAAATTGAACTGGTCAAAGACAGGACGGGCGTAAGCTACAAAGAAGCGAAAGAAGCGTTAGAATCAGCAGACGGAAGCGTGGTAGATGCGATTATTGCAATTGAAGAGTCAATCGGAGAAAAACCAAAATCCAAGTTTGCCGACAGTGCCGAAAGCTGCGCAAACAAAGTAGCTGACAAAGTAAAAGAATTAGTTAAAAAAGGTAATGTTTCAAAGATTGTTGTAAAAAAAGACGACGAAGTTGTTTTGAATTTACCGCTTACAGTTGGAGTTGTCGGAGCTATTATAGCACCGATAGCAACAGTAATTGGGGCGATAACTGCTTTTGGAACAAAATGCGTAGTAGAAGTTGTAAAAGAAGACGGCTCTATTATTGACATCAGCGAAATGGCAAATGAAACTTTTGATGGCGTTGTCGAAAAAGGTTCAGTAATTGCGGACGAAGTGAGAGAAAAAGGCACCGATGTTTACAACAGTGTTGTAAGTAAAACCTCTGAAGCATTAAACAAGGTTAGAAAAGACAAAGAATCGGACGATTTCAGCTTTGGCGATGATTTTGTCGGAGCAGATGGTGTAACAACAGAAGAAAGATAAACTCAAAAGTTTTGCAACAAATATAGCAAAAAATATAGCATAATATGTAGCACACAGAACGGAAGGTTTATATATGGATTCCAAACTTAGAATGGAAAAAATTACGGCTCTGGCAAAAAGTCGGGGTTTCGTGTATCCCGGTTCAGAAATTTACGGCGGACTTGCAAACACTTGGGATTATGGTCCCGTTGGCGTCGAACTAAAAAATAATATAAAAAAAGCATGGTGGCAAAAGTTTGTACAAGAATCAAAATACAACGTAGGGCTCGATGCTGCAATATTGATGAACCCGAAAACATGGGTAGCATCAGGGCATGTAGGCGGGTTTTCCGATCCTCTTATGGATTGCAAAAATTGCAAAGCAAGATTTCGAGCCGACAAATTTGTAGAAGATTATTTGGAAGCGAATGCTATAACCGATATCAAAGTCGACGGCTGGGCAAACGAAAAGGTAGAAGCTTTTATTGCAGAACGAAAAATTCCTTGTCAAGAATGTGGCAAAAATGATTTTACTGCAATCAGACAGTTTAATTTGATGTTCAAAACGTTCCAAGGTGTAACGGAAGACTCACAAGCTGAGATTTTCTTACGTCCTGAAACGGCACAAGGCATATTTGTAAATTTCAAAAACGTGCAAAGAACTTCAAGAAAGAAAATTCCTTTTGGAATTGCTCAAGTAGGAAAATCTTTTCGAAACGAAATTGCTCCGGGTAACTTCACTTTCAGAACTAGAGAGTTTGAACAAATGGAGCTTGAGTTTTTTTGCAAGCCGGGCACAGACCTTGAGTGGTTTGCTTACTGGAAAGAATTTTGCATGGACTGGCTAAAAGCACTTGGAATGAAAGAAGAAAATTTAAAGTTCAGAGACCACGAGCAAGAAGAGCTATCACATTACAGTGCTGCAACTACCGATATTGAGTATCTTTTCCCTTTTGGTTGGGGAGAGCTTTGGGGCATTGCCGACAGAACAGATTTTGACTTAAAACAACACACGGAACATTCGGGACAGGAACTGAACTATCATGATCCTGAAACAAATGAGAAATACGTTCCGTACTGTGTTGAGCCATCCCTTGGAGCAGATAGAGTAACCCTTGCGTTTTTAGTTGATGCATATGACGAGGAAGTGCTTACATCAGAAGACGGCAAAGAAGATGTTCGCACTGTATTGAGATTCCACCCTGCGATTGCGCCGTTTAAAGCGGCAGTTCTTCCTCTTGTAAAAAAACTTTCTCATATTGCTGAACCAATTTATGAGGAGCTTTCAAAGCATTTTATGGTTGACTACGATGAAACAGGCTCAATAGGAAAACGCTACAGAAGGGAAGACGAGATAGGCACACCGTTTTGCATTTGTGTTGATTTCGACACAGAAATTGACAATTGTGTAACAATCCGCGACAGAGACACGATGGAACAAATCAGATTGCCGATAAGCGAAATCAAAAACTACATAGAAGAAAAAATATCATTTTAAATTAACCAAAAAATTAGTGTGGAAAGTAACTTTTTCACACTATTTATTAATTTTTTAAGAATTTAAGACTGCGATGGCAGCAAGGAGGCAAAAGTAATAATGAAAAAGTATGTTTACTCGTTCGATGAAGGTTCGAAAGACATGAGAAGCCTGCTCGGCGGAAAAGGGGCAAATCTTGCAGAAATGACGAAAATCGGATTGCCGGTACCGTTTGGTTTTACAGTGACTACAGAAGCGTGTAATAAGTATTACGGCGATGGGCAAAAAATATCAAGCGAAATCGAAAAAGAAATTTTCACGCATTTAGCAAATCTTGAAAAAGTCACAGGCAAAAAATTCGGCGATGCTTCAAATCCGTTGCTTGTTTCGGTTCGATCGGGCGGAGTGTTTTCCATGCCGGGAATGATGGATACTGTGCTTAATCTGGGATTAAATGATGAAACCATGAAGGGGCTTGCGAAACTTACCGAAAACGAAAGATTTGCACTAGACAGCTACAGAAGATTTATTCAAATGTTTAGCGACATAGTTTTGGAAGTGTCTAAAGGAAAATTCGATGCAATTTTTGAAACTAAGAAAATTATTGAGGGCTGTGCGTTAGATGTAGACCTTACTTCTGAGCACTTAAAAGCAATTATTGAAGATTATAAAACCCTTGTAAAAAATGAAATAGGTAAAGACTTCCCGCAAGAACCAAAGGAACAATTAATGGCAGCGGTAAAAGCGGTATTTCGTTCATGGAATAACGAGCGAGCGATATTATATAGACAACTTAATCATATTCCGTCGGATCTGGGAACAGCGGTATCTGTTCAGTCGATGGTGTTTGGCAATATGGGCAACACATCGGGAACCGGCGTTGCATTTACAAGAAGTCCGGTAAACGGAGAGAAGAAAATTTTCGGCGAATATCTAATTAATGCTCAAGGTGAAGACGTGGTAGCCGGAATCAGAACGCCTCAACCTATATCTGAGATGGAAACCTCTTTCCCGGGAGTATATAAAGAGTTTGTGAGAATTGCAGAGCTTTTGGAAACGCATTATACCGATATGCAGGATTTGGAATTTACAATTGAGCGAGAAAAGTTGTTTATGCTTCAAACGCGAAATGGTAAGCGTACTGCCGCTGCAGCAATAAAAGTTGCCGTTGATATGGAAAAAGAGGGTCTAATCGACAAGAGAACAGCTGTGACAAGGCTTGATGCGGCGCAAGTTGATCAACTTTTGCATCCGATGTTTGTTGACACCGAGCTTGCAAAAGCGAAAAAACTTGCAACAGGTCTTCCTGCTTCACCGGGTGCTGCAACAGGAAAAATTTATTTCCATGCAAAAGACGCTGTTTATGCTGCCGGAAACGGAGAAAAAGTAATTCTTATCAGACAAGAAACAAATCCTGAAGACCTTGCCGGCATGGTCGTTGCGGAGGGAATTTTAACTGCAAGAGGCGGTATGACTTCTCATGCGGCAGTAGTTGCTCGCGGAATGGGTAAGTGCTGCGTGGCAGGTTGCTCAGAAATTCGAGTTGACGAAACAAACAGAACTATGGAAGCATCGGGAGTTTTATACAAAGAGGGCGATTTTATTTCACTAAACGGTACTGACGGAACAGTTTACGAAGGCAAAATCAAAACAGTTATACCTGAGCTTTCAGGCGATTTTGGCGTTGTTATGAGTTGGGCAGATGAAATAAGAAAGCTCAAAGTGAGAACAAATGCAGATAACCCAAAAGATGCAGCTCAAGCGATTGAGTTTGGCGCCGAGGGAATCGGTCTTTGCCGTACTGAGCATATGTTTTTTGAAGAAGACAGAATTCCTGCAATCAGAAAGATGATTCTTTCCGATACTGAAGCAGAAAGGCGAGCGGCACTTGCAACTTTGCTGCCGTATCAAAAAGACGACTTCAAAGGAATATTTGAAGTGATGGGCGACAGACCTGTAACTATAAGACTTCTTGATCCGCCGTTACATGAATTCTTACCTCAGTCTGATACCGAAATTAAAGCTCTGGCACAAAAAATCGATGTACCGGTCAAAAGGCTTACTAAAAAAATTACTGATTTGCACGAGTTTAACCCAATGCTTGGGCATCGTGGTTGCAGGCTTACAATTACGTATCCTGAAATCGCTGAAATGCAGGCCGAAGCAATCATTATGGCAGCGATTGAGTTAAAGAAAGAAAAGAACATGGACGTTATTCCTGAAATTATGATTCCGCTTGTGGGTGTGGATAAAGAGCTGACTTTTGTTAAACGGACGGTGCTTGACACAATTAACAGATGTTTTGAACAAGAAGGCGTAAGAGTAAACTATCTTATCGGTACTATGATAGAAGTACCAAGAGCATGCTTGACGTCAGATGAAATTGCAAAAGATGCAGAATTCTTCTCATTTGGAACGAACGACTTGACGCAAATGGGATTTGGGTTTTCAAGAGATGACACGGGAGATATTATAAAAGAATACCGTGATAAAGATATTCTTGAAGCGGATCCGTTCCAAACTATCGATACGGCTGGAATCGGAAAACTTATGAAGATGTCTGTTGATCTTGGCAAAGCCACAAGACCGGATCTGAAAATCGGAATTTGCGGAGAACATGGCGGAGATCCACGTTCAGTCGAGTTTTGCCATAGCCTGGGCTTAGATTATGTATCGTGTTCGCCGTTCCGTGTACCTATTGCAAGGCTTGCGGCAGCTCAAGCTGTTGTAAAAGAGGAAGAGGGCGGGTTCAAAGACGTATAAATACGAGTCACTCATAAGACTCTAACTAGGGCTGACGTAGTCACAGATTTTTTAAATCCGATTTGCGTCAGTTCTTTTTTTCGGATTACGTCTGGCATGGGCTCAGTTTTTTTGGAATTGCGTTCGGCATGGGCTCAATCAAATTAGGCAGTTAGAGCTTTGATCCTAATCAGTCTTGATAAGCTCAAAATAGTTAAATAAACAACGCCAAAGCTCCTGTGCAGTAAAAGGTTTGCTTAGATAACCGCTTATGCCAAAATCAGTAAACAGTGAGTCATTTGACAACACGCTTGCATCTGCCGTCATGGCAATTATAGGCGTTCCCACATCAAATTTTGTTATAATTGAAGACGCCTCTTTTCCGTCCATTACAGGCATGTGAAAATCCATCAAAATTAAATCGTAAGGCGGATGGTTATTTGCTATTCGTTGCACGACTTTCTCGACAGCCTCTTTTCCGTTCATTGCAACTATTGGAGTCAGACCAACTCGCACAAGGTGTTCGCAGGCAACACCGAGATTCATTTCGTTATCATCAACAACAAGCACTTCCCCGGATTTAAAAGTAGGTTTTGCCAAAATCACATTTTCATTAACCGTTTTACCGCAAGTTTCGATCGATCTATTTTGGGTAGGCAAGGTTATGGCAAAGGAAAACGTGCTGCCCTTTCCGAGTTCACTGTGAGCGATTAGCTCGCCACCCATGGCATTTACTAAGCGTTTGGAAATCGTCAGCCCCAGACCTGTTCCTCCGTGTATGCGAGTGGTGCTGGAATCGGCTTGCATAAATGGCTCAAATATACGCTCCACTTGCTTAGAAGTCATGCCGACACCGGTGTCGTGGAATTCAAAATGCAAAGTACAGCTATGTTCATCAAATTCTTGTGCAACAATTTTAGTGTGAACTGCGCCGCCATTTTCGGTGAACTTAACCGCATTTGACAATATATTGATACAAACTTGAGTAATTTTAACGGAATCACCAACCAAATACTTTCCATTTAAAGCAGTTGACTCAACATCAAAATGCAGTTCAATTTTCTTTTCAGTTGCAATAGGCAAGACTACTTGCTCACATCGCTCAATAATTGTGTCAATTTCAAATGATATGTTTTCGAATTCAAATAATCCCGATTCAATTTTAGAAATATCCAAAACGTCGTTTACTACGCTGAGAAGCCACTTTGCGCTTGTTAGAATTCGTTCAAGGTATTCCCGCGTATAATCCGGAATTTTATCGTCGAGGGCTAATTCCAAATACCCTAAAATACTATTCATAGGCGTGCGGATTTCATGACTTATATTGGCAATGAACATTGATTTTGCGTGATTACTTTCTTCGGCAATTTCTCTTCGTTGTTGTTCCGCTTGCAATTCCTTTAGCTGAGTAATATTTTTCCCGTATGTGACGGCAACAACTTCGCCGTTATATGTGGTTCGTACGCCTTCCACTTCCCAGAGGTTTGATGTACCGTCTTCAAAAATAAAACTTGCAGAACCGGTTTCGAGAATTTCGTCCAGTTTTTTAAACCACTCAGTGTCTTTAAGGGCTGTACCGTATACCGTTGAATAACCTTCTTCCATTGAAGAAAAGCCGTAAAAATCCAAAGCAAACTGATTACATCCTCGTATGACATGATCAGATCCCCAGTAAGAGATGATTATCGGAACTGTGTTAATCATGAGGTTTGTACGGTTGTTAGCTTCAAGCTCGGATTCTTTAAGCTGATGCAGATCGCGTAAATCACGCATATAACCGACCTTTACAGGTGTGTTATCAATGGTAGTACGAACAAGATGTACTTCGACGGGAATAGGCGTTCCGTCAAGGGTTTGGTGCATCCATTCGAACCGGATACCGCCTTCGGAAAAAGTTTTTTGTAAATAAGATTGCATTTTTTCGGCTGAAAGGGTACCGCAAGGTTGATATTCCGGAGAAAGTTCAAAAAAATGCCTTTTATATTCTTGCTTATCTTTTAAGTCGAATAGCTTTAATGTGGCATCATTGCAATCCAAAACATTACCTTCTTCGTCTGTAATGCAACAGCCGAGAGGTACAGTGTCAAAAATAGTTTGTAGCCAAGGGTTAGAATTTGAACTCATAGTTATCTCCCTGATTTAGTTAATTAATACTAATCCCTAACTAAAAACATACCTTCTTTGCAATCTTTTTTCCGCACTACTTTGTTGCTCGTCGCTTAAATACCACCAGTATTCGCACTTCTCGCGC
>JGI20163J26743_11537982_pt1 | contig 11983 bp, 9 predicted proteins | sample TergutCu122P1_FD_26743 | JGI IMG/M metagenome (IMG submission 26743) | reverse complement strand
TGCATGGTTTTTAAGGATTTCCCAGGAAATCGTGTTTGGTTCACCACATGCAAGCCCTGCCATAATTGTTTTCATATCGCCGGTTACAATTTCTCTTTTACCTGATACTGCGCTTTTGTAAATACAATCCGCAGCATTAGGTTCTACCACAATGATTGTAGGGCAATTCTCAGGAAACATATTTTTGAAGCAGCCAACAACGGCTCCCGGCAAAGAACCTACTCCGGCTTGGACAAAGATATGCGTAGGCCTTTCAATTCCCAATTCTTTAAGCTGATTGATAGCTTCAAGCCCCATTGTGCCATAACCTTGCATAATCCAACCCGGTATTTCTTCATAACCGTCCCACGCAGTGTCTTGTACCACAACACTATTTGATTTTTCTGCTGCTTCTTTTGACGCTAAGCGAACACACGCATCGTAATTCATCCCTTCAATTATTTCGCAAACGGCACCCTCTTCACGAATGCGATCACGTCTTATAAGTGAAGAGCCGTCAGGCATATAAACAACTGCTTTTTGTTTAAGTTCCTTTGCTGCCCACGCCACACCTCTACCGTGGTTTCCGTCTGTTGCCGTGTAAAAAACCGTGTCGCCTATTTTGTTTTTAACCTCATCTGACGTTAGCTTGCTATAGGGCAATTCTGAGATATCAATTTCTAACTTTTGTGCAATAAATTTTGCCATAGCATACGAGCCGCCCAGTACTTTAAATGCATTTAATCCAAATCGAAAAGATTCATCTTTGACATAAAGACCGGAAACACCGAGTTCCTTAGACAGCGCTTTAAGTGAAACAAGGGGAGTTTCCTCATATTGTGGAAAGCTTTTATGAAAGGTCATTACTTTTTCCATTTCGCTCAAGGACATTAGCTCCAATTCATCACATTTTGTCTTTTGCATATTATTTGCGCACCATTTCATTTCACTCATTTTTGCATTTCTCCTTCCTCAACAATAACCAATCGCCACAATCTTCTCAACAGTTCAAAGTTATTTAATTTGAACGTCTCAATTCTCTTGTTAACTTGATTTCTCCATATGTAAAAAACATAAGCCCTATCCAAATTAATATACATGCAATAAGTTGTCCGAGGAAAAAAGGCTCCCTGAAAACAAAAAATCCAACTGCAATCCCGATTGACGGCCCAAGATACTGCATAACACCTACCGAAACAAGTGTCAACCTGTTTGCTGCCATGGAAAACATCGCAAGGGGTACAGCAGTTAAGAATCCTGAAAAAGCAAGCATTACAATCTGATATGGTTCAGCAATGTGTAATGCTCCTTGTCCTGTTGCTTCCATATAAACCAGATATCCGATAGCAAGTACTGCAAAAATTATAGTTTCGTAAAAAAGTGATATAATTGCTTTCATTTTCAAATGCTTTTTTATAACTGCATACATAGCAAAGGATATTGCAAGAGTAAGCGTAATTGCCGGCAACCTTCCAAAATAAATTATCATCGAAAACACACCTATAAAAGCAAGTGTAATTGCAATAAACTTATATTTTGTCAAGCGCTCCTTAAATAAAAATATACCTGCAATGCTAACAAGAAGCGGTGTAATATAGTATCCTATAGTAGCGCCGATAGTCTGCCCCGAATTTACACCATAAATATATACGCTCCAATTTATCGTTATGAGAAACCCTGCGAAAAAAAGCAATCCGGCGTTTTTTTTGTCACCAAGAGACTTTTTCATCTCTGCTTTTCCGTACACACAAAGTGATGCGACTCCACATACTATTCCCGCAAAAATAATTCGATACGCAATAATCACAAAAGAGTCAATCGGAAGAAGCGCTCGCCAATACATTGGCGCAAGTCCCCATACTATCATTGCAACGATAGCACAAATCATCCCAACTTTATATTCTTTTCGCTCGTTTGATAAATTACTCAAATCGTTCCTCACTAACGCAAATTTAAATCAATCATCAAATATTTTTGATTTTATCTCAACTTTCATATCTCCAAAGATACGCTCTACCATATCAATAAACACTTCTGAAACGTCACTGGCATATAAAACATTTTCATGTGGTGAACTTTCTGCAAACATATCATTTTTAGCTAAAGAGTTCATAACTTCTGAAATCAACACTTGCGAAGGGTCAATAATGTTAATTCCGGGATAAATTCTTTCAATGTTTTCACGTATAAATGGATAATGCGTGCATCCGAGAACTAAAACGTCTATTTTGTTTTTCGAAATAAAATCATCCATATAATGATTTATGACTCTGTCAATAATATCGTCACTTCGGATTCCCTCTTCTATCAAAGGAACAAATGCAGGACACGCAACAGACGATACGCTAAATGCCTCGTTTTGTTCGTTTATATGTTTGTTGTATGCACCGCTTGAAATAGTAGCTTTTGTTCCTATTATGCCGATTTTTTTATCTGTTGAGTATGTTTTGACTATTTTCTCCGCTGCAGGTTTTATAATCCCTAATATCGGAATGTTTGGGAATTTTTCTTTTATATGATCAAGTGCCGTGGCACTTATAGTATTACATGCAATTACCAGAAGTTTTACATCATTTTCAACGAGGAATCCTGCGATTTGTGCAGAAAATTTTTGAATCGTAGAAACGGCTTTGGAGCCGTATGGAGTGCGAGCTGTATCCCCAAAATAAATGAATTTTTCTTCAGGTAAATCTTTCATCAAATATGGAATACAAGTAAGTCCGCCAAGCCCGGAATCAAAGAACCCTATCGGTCTATTATCCATGTAGTTATTTCCTCTCCTATTCGAGTCGTTTTTGTGATATACTTACTGCGACGCAGTAAGTATACATATGTTAAGCTTGCCCTGCGATCTTTCGCTGAGTTTCACATAACCATTCATATTATCATATAATATGTTGACATTATATGCAAATACTATTTGTTTTATTTGAATGTTATAGATTGAACTAAATTCCAAGCAATTGCGCACAATTATCTAAATTTGAATTAATGAAATTTTTTTATAAAAATGGAGGCAAAAATGAGCGATAAAGTAACAAAAACACGTGACCAAATTGAAGCGAAATATAAATGGGATATTGAAGCGATGTATCCTGATGAAAAAGCATGGGAAATTGACTTTGAAAAAGTATCTCAATTAGCTAAAAAATTCGAACGCTTTTCCGGAAAATTAGGGGAAAGCGCACACTCGCTGCTTTCAGCATTTTTTGAACGTGACGAATTATGGCGTATCGCAGAAAATGTATATGTATACGCACGGATGAGGCGCGATGAAGATAACAGAGTAACGAAATACCAAGCTATGGCAGACAGGTGTCATTCTTTATTTGCTAATGCTTCTGCCTCTATGTCGTTTTTCACACCGGAACTTCTTGAAATACCTGAAGACACACTAAAAACTTTTATTGCTGAAGAAAAAGGCTTGCAACAATATGAATTTGCAATTTTGGATACATTAAGGCAAAAAGCCCATGTGCTTACTGCCGTAGAAGAAAACTTACTTGCACAAGTAAGCGAAGTTACGGGCGCAACAAACGATATTTTTACTATGCTAAATAACGCAGACATGAAATTTGGCAATATTACTGATGAAGATGGCGATGAAGTTGAGCTTACCCATGGCAAATATATCGGGTTTATGGAAAGCCAAAATCGTGACGTCAGGAAAGACGCTTTTGAGCATATGTATGACGCATATAAAAAGCAAATTAATACAATCGCCACCACATATAACTACAACACAAAAACTGATATTGTGTTTGCCAAAATCAGAAAACATGAAACGTACCTTCATGCAGCACTTTCAGGTGATAATGTTCCTACTTCTGTTTATGACAATTTAATCGATACGGTTAACGAAAATCTTAACACACTCCATAAGTACATGGATATAAGGCGAAAAGCGTTGAAATTAGACGAGCTTCACATGTATGACGTTTACGTTCCCCTTGTTGAACTGCCAAAAGAAGATGTGTCATACGAAGCTGCAATTGAGATTATGGAAGCCGGTCTTTCACCTCTCGGTTTTGAATATTTAACTAAAATGAAGCAAGGTTTAAAAGATCGTTGGGTCGATGTTTATGAAAACGAAGGCAAAACAAGCGGAGCTTACAGCTTTGGCTCATACGACAGTAACCCATATATTCTTTTGAACTACACTTCAACTTTAAAAGATGTCTTTACACTCGCACATGAGCTGGGACACTCGTTGCACTCGCAATACTCACGTGAAACTCAACCATATATTTATGGCGGTCACTCGATATTTACTGCCGAAGTTGCATCAACTGTAAATGAAATACTTTTAATTAATCACTTATCGAAAAATGCAACTGACGCAAATATGAAAAAATATTTACTTAACATGTACATCGAAGAATTCCGCGGCACACTGTTTCGTCAGACTATGTTTGCTGAATTCGAAAAGCTTACACATCAAGCGGTAGCAGACGGTGAAGCTCTTACTGCTCAGTGGCTTTGTGATGAATACAGCAAGCTTAACAAAAAATATTTTGGTGAAAATGTTGTTACATGTGATAATATACAATACGAATGGGCCAGAATTCCTCATTTTTATCGTGCATTTTATGTTTACAAATACGCAACAGGTTTTTCCGCTGCAGCTGCTATCACAAATAAAATTTTATCTGATGGCGAAATTGCACAGAAAAATTACATTGAATTCTTAAAGTCCGGCGAGTCAAATCACCCCATTGAACTGCTAAAAATTGCCGGTGTTGATATGAGCACACCTGAACCAATTGAACTTGCAATGAAAACGTTCAAAAACCTTGTTGAAGAATTTGAGAAATTAGTATAAAATTTAGAGTATATTACGATTATATACCATTTCCGAAGCTCCTTCGTAACCGGTATATAATCGCAGAAGATCTAATTTGAAAATTTTACGGTGGAGTACATGAAAAAGCGAATTGTTACAGTGTTTACCAATAACACAAAGATATCGAACGATACAGTAAAATTACTTTCTTCAAAACTTGAGGAAAGCGGATTTTCTGTTTCAGATGAATTTACTGATGAATCCGAATTGATAATGTGCATAGGTGGAGACGGCGCCTTTTTATCAGCCTTACATAGGTGTGGCTTCCCTCCTACCCCTTTTGTGGGCATCAATACAGGTCATCTTGGATTTTTTCAAGAAATTTCACCAAATCGTATTGATTCATTTTTAGAAAACTACAAGCAAGAAAAATATCATATTCAACGCCTTAAAACTGTAAAAGCAGAAGTAACTGTAGCCGGCAAAACTACTGAGCTTGTTGCTTTAAATGAAATCGTGATAAAAAGAAGTGGTTTTCACACGATTCACCTGAACATTTCCATCGGCGGCAGTTTTATTGAGCGTTTCAGCGGTGACGGCATTCTTGTTGCCACCCCTGCAGGAAGCACTGCCTACAACTATTCCCTTGGTGGTTCTATCGTTGATCCACGCTTGACGCTTTTACAAGTAACACCAATCGCCCCTGTTAACACGACAGCTTATCGTTCGTTTACATCAAGTCTCCTACTCCCGTCTGACTTATCACTTGGAGTTGAGCCGGAAAGCGAACTTGATGGTGAAATGATTATAAGCACAGATGGCGTAGAAAACAAATACAGTAACATCAGCTTAATCAATATATATTTTGCTGAAACAATAGTAAATCTTATAAGGTTTGAGTCTTATGATTTTTGGAATAAAGTAAAAACAAAATTCTTAGACGACGAAGCAAGTAGAAAAGAGCAAATTTAGGCACAATGAGCAAGTTTAAATATACAGTCACAAGTTCAGATGAAGGTTGTTCCGTAAAGGAAATCATCCGAAATAACTTTTCTTTTTCATCACGTATGATGGCAAGAATTAAACGAAACGATTGCATTTACCTTAACGGAAATCCTGTAAGGTTATTTATTGTGCCAAACCTTGGTGATATTATCGAAATAAGCTTACCTGAAGAGCACAGCCACTTTGTCCCGCAAAATATCCCCATAATACCTGTGTTTGAAGACGATGAACTGCTGGTCATAAACAAACCTGCCGGATACGTTGTCCATCCTACTGCCGGTCACCCTGTAAACACTATGGCTAACGGAATTACAAAGTACATCATCGATACAAAACAATCCTTTAAAATCAGATTTATCAACAGGCTCGATATGGATACATCCGGGCTTCTTGTAATTGCTAAAAATGCACATTGTCAAGAAGAATTCGTTAAGCAGATGAAGGCAGGTAAAGTAAGCAAAAAATATATCGCAGTTGTAGAAGGCATTTTAATAAATGATACAGGTATAATAGATTTACCAATCGGCAGACCTGACCAAGAAAGAGTCGAACGTGGCGTTATGGAAAAAGGCCATCCGTCTGTCACCCACTATACTGTATTGCAGCGTTTTGAAAGCGGATTTACTCTTGTAGAACTACGCCTCGAAACCGGCAGAACGCATCAAATCCGCGTCCATATGTCGCACATTGGTTTTCCTATCGTTTCTGATCATCTTTATGGCAAAGTAAACGCCCGTCTTATTGAAAGACAGGCGCTTCATGCACATTTTATTTCGTTTTACCACCCTATAACAAATGAATTTATTGAACTTACCGCAGAAATCCCGGAAGATATTGACGCACTAATAAGTAAACTTAAAGACATTTCAAGCCCAAAAACTCCTCAACATATGCCACATCCGAAATAACTTCAATATATTCGGATCCGCGCTTTTGTCTCGTTTCTCTGCCTTTTCCTGTAAGCAGTATTATTGTATCTTTGTCGGCTTCGTCGATTGCTTTTTTAATCGCTTCACCTCTATCTAGTATAATTTCATACTCGCAGCCTTGCTCTTTTACATGAGTTGCAATTTCTTCACAAATGTTAATTACAGGCTCTTTTCCGGCATCCTCTTCCGTTAAGTATACTTTTTTTGAATATTTGCCTGCAATATCGCCAAGTTCTTTTCTTCTGCCTAAAGCCTTGTAGCCCGGGCACCCAAAGACAATTGTAATCTTCTTATCCGGGAATTGAGTTAAAGTAGACTGGAACAAAGCTTCAAAACTCATTTGATTGTGTGCATAGTCTACGATTACCTTTACGCCTGTTTCTTTACTTGTAAATATCTCCATCCTGCCACTGACGTGTGCTTTTGCAAGACCGTTATACATATGTTCTACAGGTATGCCAAGTACATAACTTGCCGCAATCGCAGCAAGAGCATTATCTACGTTAAACATTCCCGGAATTGCAAGTTTAAACTCTTGATCAAACTTATCGCATTTCGCTTTAAAAGTAATTCCATCTTCTGTCACTTTTACGTCGTACCCACAAATGTCTGCTTCTTCAGTAAGACCAAATGTCAAGACTTTTGGAGTGGCTTTTGCTGCTTCCATAACCATATCAAGATAATCGGTGTGCAAGTTTATACAGACTGCCTTACAATGTTTAAAAACTAACATTTTTGACTTTAAATAATCGTCAAAGGTAGGATGCTCAATTGCGCTTATATGGTCAATTCCAATATTCAAAAAGCTGGCTACATCGTACGTAACACCCATAACTCTGTCATATTTCAGTGCTTGGCTGGACACTTCCATTGACAGATATTCTATCCCACTTTTAACTGCATTGTCAAAATGCCTATGTAATACCAAAGACTCCGGCGTCGTAATATGTGACTCTTCGTTTGTGACTCCGTCATATGTATCGATACTTGAAATAATTGCGCTTTCTGGTTTATTTAAAGTTTTTAAATAATCGTCAATTATATACTTCATAAAATACGTCGTTGATGACTTTCCTTTTGTTCCCGTAATTCCGACAAGATTAAGTTTATCCCATGCCTGATTGTAAAAAGTGTCCGCAATAATCGCCATTGCTTTTCTCACATCGTTTACAAGGATATATGGAACATCTTTTCCGCCAAGCTCATACTTGATTTCGGAAACATACACAAATGCACCTTTGTTCAACGAATCATTCAAGTACTTTTCCAAAAACTGCGACCCTTTGCATATAAACAAGGTGTCCGCTTCTATATCATTTGAATCGTACGATACATATTTTACCGCCCTATCTGCCACGTCTTGTGGCACAGACGTTTCAACTACTAATCCTTCTTTTTCTAAAAGCGAAATATATTCGCTTATATTATATGTTTTATTCATTCTGTTCATCCTTCCTGGTTGTTACGCACTGCACTTCTCAGTTTCGCCTTGTGTAATTTTGTATACACAATCGTTCGATTCATATGACAACTTCCGTTTTGAAGCCACTTTCGGAACCGGTCAAATCACGAAATGTTTTTGAAAAAAACATTACATACCCCGAGCGTGGCTGAAAAATGGTATGTTGTCTAAATTCATCTATTTTACTTGCTTATTGGCTGACACAATCGCTTTTAACGCCAAAACTTTCATAGCGTCGATGTAAAATCCTTGATCAATGTCATACATATCCATAAAAACCGATAACTCCGTGCAACCCATTATGACATGTTCGCATCCTGCATCCAACATTGCTTTTTCGATTTTTTCAAAGTCGCTATAGTCTATTTCGCCGCCTTTTTTAATGCCATCATAAATAATTTTCATTACACGTTTTTGATTTTCTTCTGACGGCAATACCGCAACTAAACCTGCATTTTCCAATTCTTTTTGATACACGCCAAGCTTAACCGTTCCATCAGTGGCCAAAATTCCTACTTTTGTTCCGTCTTTTTTAGTCTCTTTTATACCGGCCACCACTTCGCGAATCATATTTATTATCGGCGTACTTATCTCTGCCTGAAGTGTATCTACAAAATAGTGCGCCGTATTGCACGGAATCACAATATGACTGACGCCGCTGTTTTCAAGAAACTTGCAGTCCGCAAGCAGCAGTTCAAGCAGCGGCTCTGTATTGTTTGAAAGAAGTGCCTCGGTGCGGTCAGGAAGTGACGCATGATTTAAAATAATCAAATCAATATGGTCTTGATCCCTGTTCGCTTTCGTGTTCGCGATAACCATGCCATAAAAAAGTTGCGTCGCCAGTGGTCCCATTCCGCCGAGAACTCCTATTGGTTTTGTAAGTTTTGCTTGCATAACTTGGTCTCCATTTCAATAATTACTCTGGTGTAGGCTTACCCAAATACTTCTTATACTTCATAAAATGTCCAAATTGATTCTTCAAAAAGCGCAAATTCCACATTAAATCAGTTTCGTGTTTATTGTTAAGTGGGTTGACATAATTCTTGTTATTGAAAAGTCTTTTTAATTGCAATTTATACTCCTGTGAACCGACGTAATCTATCGCAACTTTGTTTGGAATTACAAGCCAGAGTGATTCTTTCGTCACAATTTTGCATCCATCTTTACTTTCATCATTTTCGTCAATTGCACCACTTCCTACATGAGCGTTTCCATCCTCAGTTATAGAATAATCAAATCTATTATCAATATAATCTTCAACAATATAACGTGCGATATTTTCACCGGCATTTGTGACATAATAGTTGCTCCTGCCCTGCCGTGTGTTAATCTCGAAAACTTTAAACTTATTATCTCTGCGGTCATACTTAATATCCAAGTTTGAAAAACCAATGTAATTTAAGCTTTCAAGTAACGCTTTTATTTTGTTTTCAAGTGCTTCATTGTGCTCAGTTATAATTACTGCGTGATTTCCGATTCCGTGTGGAGTATGCTCCTCAAGAAGAACATGCCCGAGACACATCATTCGTACTTTGCCGTGTTTGTCCGAGTAATTTGTAATTACTCTCATATATGAATCATCACCCGGGATAAAATCTTGAATTATAACAGAATCATCATAACCTGCATCATATATTTTTTTCAAAATATCGTTTAGCTCACTTCTAGTATCAACTTTAAAAACCTTTTTCTGCTCCGGAAACGGATTTCGCCAATACTCAATCCCATTTGATGGTTTGATAATAAACGGCGCTTCAAAAGGCAGCTCAAAATCACTTACCATCTCTTTTTTATGAACAAAAGTATGGGGATAATCCACACCTGTTTGCTCACAGAGCTCATAAAACTTTTCCTTGTGAATCAGCCTGTTCATCAGCTCAATATTAATATACGGTGCTATCACATTTTCAGGCAAATTATTGAGATTTTCACTAATAAGCTGAACATAACTATCTCCGCACCCCATTAAAATAATCTTTTTGTCGTGATTTTTATTTGCAAACTCAGAAGCAAGCTCTAAAAACACTTCCGAAACGTCCGCTTCAGGATTTGCCGTATAATTCATTATTTTGCTGCCGGCACATGGCCAACTCATATATTTGCCATAAACATATGGTTTTATGCCATATTCTTCATAAAATGCCCTTGCCACGCTGTAAACATTAATGTCACCGGCGAAAAGCAAAGGGATAAAGTCATTCCTCATTTTAGTCCCCAACTATTCTTTTTGCGATATCTTGCTCTTTGCCAAATCCGCTTCTTCTTCAACGCGCTCAAGCTCAGCTTTGTATTCCGCAATCGACTCCAGACATCTTTGAATTTCGCTTATAAGACCTGACATACCTTCATCTACGACTATCTCTTTATCGCAGATAATACAATCATATATCTGCATGCCTAACGAATCCGCCAATTCAGAGCGCTCAGCTTCCAACGATTTAATCTTTGAATTAATTTTTGTCTTTTCCATCAAAGCTTTCGAATTTACTCCGGCAGTAGCAATGCCTTTATTTACACCACTAGCCACTTTGCCCAAAATTTCTTTCATTATTCGCACACCTCTCTTATATCATTATCTTCCACATTCTTTTTATCGTTATCTTATCTTATCCTATCCTATTTTACTCTATGCAGCAATCGTAGTTCAAAATATTTATACGTACATTATACAAGATTTTTTTGCTTTTGAGTAGTCTAGTTAAATCAAATTACAAGGAATTTAATTTAATTTGGCTTTGAATTTATATTATGGTAAAATTATTTCACAGTAATTTTACATTTGATGAAGTTTGCGAAGGAGTATCTAGGTATGCCATTAACAATCGTCCGTAACGACTTAACAAAAATGAATGTTGATGCTATTGTTAACGCTGCTAATACCGCACTCAAAATGGGAGGCGGCGTTTGCGGTGCAATTTTTAATGCCGCCGGAGCGGAAAATCTACAGCAAGAATGTGATAAACTCGCGCCGATAAAGACAGGTGAAGCCGTTATCACAAAAGGGTATGGGCTGTCTGCAAAATACATAATTCATACAGCAGGTCCTGTATATAAGGATGGTACGCAAAATGAAGAATTCTTGCTGCGCTCTTGTTACAAAAATACCCTTGACCTTGCAAAAAAACATGGTTGTGAAAGCATCGCTTTCCCTTTGATTTCAAGCGGTATTTATGGTTATCCAAAAGACGAGGCCCTTTCTGTAGCCACAAGTACTATTGGTGATTGGCTAGCTTTAAATGACATGGATGTGTCTCTTGTTGTTTTTGATAAAACTGCATTCGCACTCTCAAAGGAATTGCTCGGAGAAGTAAAGTCGTTCGTAGATGAAAACTATGTTGATGAGCGTGCAGGCAGGTATCGAGATAGATCTGTTGAAACTAAATTCTTGGATTTTCAACTTTCAGAGGAGTTAAACCAGCCATCAAGTAGTGAAAATATATCTACTACAGATGCTCCAATAGGAAAACCTATTTCCGCAGCGTCGACACCGGCACCGTTTATGATTCCAAACTCACTAAACGACAAAATTAAAAACCTTGATGAACCATTTACAATTACACTTCTTAAACTCATTGACGAGAAAGGCAAGTCAGATGTTGATGTATATAAACGCGCCAATATAGACCGTAAGCTATTCTCCAAAATTCGTACAGGCAAAGGTTATATGCCTAGCAAAAAAACTGTACTTGCACTGGCTATTGCCCTTGAACTTTCTTTAAGTGAAACTCGTGATTTATTAGAGCGTGCCGGTTTTGCACTTTCACGCAGCGTCTTATTTGATGTAATGATTGAATATTTCATAACACGAAAAAAGTATGACATATA
>JGI20163J26743_11537987_pt1 | contig 12032 bp, 12 predicted proteins | sample TergutCu122P1_FD_26743 | JGI IMG/M metagenome (IMG submission 26743) | reverse complement strand
TTAATCTTTTTGAGAAAATCTATCATTTGCCGCTTTGCCACAACATCAAGCCCAAGCGTCGGTTCATCAAGCAAAATTAACTCTGGCGAGTGTAACAGCATCATTGCAAGGTCGGCCCTCATGCGCTGGCCGAGGGATAATTCACGGGCGAAGGTTTTTAGCAAACCGCCGATGTCCAGTAATTCCACAACCATCTCAAGATTACGTTTGTAAACTTCGTCCGGAATATCCCAAACAACCTTTTTCCACTCAAAACTTTGTGATACAGGGTGGTCCCACCACAATTCCGTACGGTTGCCAAATAATACGCCCAGTTTGCCCATTAGTTTTATGCGGTCTTTTTCGGGCGACATACCCAACACGCTAACGTTTCCTACTGTCGGTTGAAGCATTCCCGCAAGCAGTTTCATGGTTGTGCTTTTTCCTGCGCCGTTTGGCCCGGCGTATGCAATAAATTCGCCGCGCTCTGCAATAAATGTCACGTTATCTAAAGCGGTAACGATTTTCTTCTGCGGCTTAAATAAATTTTTGAACAGAGCTTTGCCCGCATTTTCACGCTGCCATTGCTCGAATACTTTTGTTACACCGTCTACATAAACAGCAGTGTTTCGTGCCTTAACTGCGGTGTCCGCCTGCGTGGTAACGGTTAATCCCTTTTTTGACATAATATTTGAATCCTTTCTTGAAGAAATGTGCGGCGGTAAGCGATAACAGCACCGCGAATAGTATTGGGTAGAGGTTTGTGAATGCCGGTACTTTGCCAAGGATAATCAACGTGGGTAGCCACGCAATCAGTCCGGCCGGGAAAATGGTCAGCAGCGGCATTCTCATGTAAAGCGGCATACCCGACAACGGAAATGTGGCGGTATATTCCACGCTGTACCTTACCGAACTTGATATTTCCTCGCATTGTACTGGGGCATAAAACGCCGTACTGGACACGAGATATGACAAAGCCACAACGATGATTATGCTGATGAGTATATTTCCGATTAACAAGGCAATCCACCAAACGGGCAAGGCGGGCAAATTGATTACAGCTGCGGCCATCAAGATAACGCCCGAAACAAACCTGCCGGAGCATGTAAACGGGAAGAAACCAAACATTTGCACGGTATATGGTAACGGCATGATAAACATATGCTCCCATTGCCCGCGCCCAATGATACGGCTCGGAAATGATGCGTTGCCGCGGTCTATAACCCCGATTACGCCGTTTACGACGCTTCCGTAAGCAAGCATGAACAGTATTTCAAACCTATCAAGGCCGCCGATGCCGTCAAACCGCCACGCAAGCAGAAATATACCGGATATTGCAGATATGTCCGAGGCTATGTCCGCAAGCAAGGCAACCAACATGAATTTTGTGTCGCGGAATAACGCCGCCATATCCATTTTTGCGTATATGCCAAGAATCTGAAGCCAGCGTATTAATGTAACTTTACCCACCGAAGCTCACCATCCCTTCTCGTGATTTTTTAAACCATACAACCGCTATGCTCCATAAAACAACGTTCCAAAATATTTGTATTGAGATAATCTGTAACGGTTCGGTGGTGCCAACGTAAAGTGAAAGGGTTGCGCCGCCAAGGCTTCCGAAAGGCTGATAGACCATCCATCTGTCCATGCCAAAGGGCAGTATCCTGAACGGGATGACCGTTCCGGAAAAAAATGAAACGACTGCCCCGCGAATAACCCACATCAGCCATACAACGTGCCGGACTTTTAAGGTAAAGCAGAAAAATATGAATTCTAAGGCAAAGCCCAGCGACGCGCATAAAATCAGCGACGGGATTACCCAAACTGTCTGCGGGACAATTTGTATCCCGAAAAACGGCGCGACGATTGCCATTGGCAGGGTGAACATAAGCAGCGTCGGAACCCATTCGCCAACCGTGCGCGAAATAACTTGCCCGAAAACCGACATGGGGCGGGTAAACAGGGGTATGACATTGCCCGCCGAGTCCCAGTCGTTAATAAAAGTGCTTACGATGGTGATATGCGCCAGCAGTGCGTTTACATAGGTGTAGGTTAAAAGCTGTGTTAAGGTCATACCCGCGTCAATACCGTCTGCCGTAATAATGCGCCATATAAACATCAGCGGAACAAGGTATATGACTTTTATTAGAATTTGCGGAAACATATAGATAATCCCGCCGTTGGTTTGGGCGTGTAAAGCTGTGCGGGCGGTTATGATGTATTTATGCATTGCCATGGCCCCCGTTCTCGCCTTCTTCTGTCCATTCGCTGTACAGGGCTTCAATCTGTTCTTCAAGCTCTTGTTTTTTTTCGTACATCGGTTTTAGCCGTTCATAGTCGGTACTTAATATTCCTGCTTCTATTTCAGCATTAACTTTTCCCAGTTCCGTTTCCGCTTCGTAAATTAACGTTTCTACCGATACTTTTTTGACGGGCGGCTGCTTAGGTTTAACGGCGGGTTTCTTCTTTTTCTTGTCGGTTACAGGTAAATTGGTCTTGTTGTCATTCGCCGAAAATTTCAAGAAATCATCAAAACTACCGTGGAAATCGGTAATCCTGCCGTCCTTCATGCTCCATATCCGCGATGCGAACTTATTCAAAAAATATCGGTCATGGGATATGAACAACATTGTCCCCTCGAAGTCGGCTACGGCTTCCTCAATCCATTCGCGCGATTCTATGTCAAGATGGTTTGTCGGTTCGTCAAGAATCAAAAAATTCGCTTTGTTCTGCATAAGCAGGCACAGCTTTAAGCGGCTTTTTTCGCCGCCGGAAAGGTTGCCGACTTTTTTTATTACATCCGGGGCTTTAAAACGGAAACCGGCGAGAATAGCGCGGTTTCTTTCTTCGGGCAGCCCTGTTACATTGCGTAAGGCTTCAAGAATCGTCGCGTTTTCATCATCAAATCGGATAATTTGCGGCATATACGCAATTTTTACGTTGGTGCTTACTTTTACAATACCGCTGTCGCAGGGTTCTTCGTCCATTATCAGCCGTATAAGCGTGGTTTTGCCGCAGCCGTTCGCGCCGATTAAGGCGATGCTGTCGTTTCTACCGATGATAATACTGACATCATCCAATAGCACATTCGTTCCATAGCCTTTGATTACGGAATCGAACGATACAAGCTGCTTCGCCGCATGACCGCCGCTGTTGAAATCCTCTGCCATTTTCTTTGACGTAATAGGTTTTTCGACTTTTTCCATTTGCTCGATGCTTTTCTCGATGGCCTTGAACCGCTTGTCGTGGCCGGAAGTGCTGTTGAGGCTATGCCACACTTTCAACCTTGCAATGGCTTTTTGAAGCTGCTTAATTTTTCTTTGCTGTTGCTTATATTGCTCTGCTTGCGTAAGGTATCGCTGTTCTTTTTCCTCAACGTAAAACGAATAGTTGCCGGAATAGAAATTTGCCCTGCCGCCGTCAAGTTCGATAATCCGCGTAACCACGTTATCAAGAAAAACCCTGTCGTGGGATATAACAAAGACTGTTCCCTTGAAATCACGCAGAAACTTTTCAAGCCATTCAAGCGAAGTCAAGTCAAGATGGTTCGTAGGCTCGTCAAGTAGTAGAATATCGCAGTCACGCAAAAGAATCCGCGCCAAGTTCACCCTCGTTTTTTCGCCGCCGCTTAATAGCCTGAACGGGCTTTTGCGTAAATTTTCCCCGATATTCATGCCGCCGCAGATTTTTTCTACCCGGACATCTACTTCATATCCTCCGAGCCGTTCATACTCCCCCATCAATTTCCCATATTGTTGCAACGCAGACTGGCTGGTTGCAAGCTGCGCCTGCTGTCCGCCCATGCAACCCGGGGCGAAGCTTCCCTCGATTTTTTTCATCGCTTCCCCAATTTCGATAATCTCGGCGAAGGATGAATACAAAATGTCCTCCACCGTATCGGTTTCGCCGAAGTCAGGAATTTGAGCAAGAATTTCCACCTTTTTACCCGATGCTTTGGACAAACTCCCGCTTTCGTAAAGCTCATCCCCCGCGATGATTTTGAACAGCGTGGTTTTACCCGAGCCGTTCTTGCCAAGTAACCCAATTTTTTCACCACTGTAAACCTCAAACGTAATGCCTTTCAGCACATGGTTTGAGCCGTAATATTTATGCAATTCGTTTACCGCTATATCAATCATAATAAAATCTCCTTTATATTTGCGCATAAAAATACCCTGTACAGACCGTTTTGTCTGCGCAGGGCTACCAAACACAAAGGAGCGGAAATTAAGCCGCTATATGTGGTGACAGGCATTCAAAACAATCTTGTTTGCGAAAAGGGCAGACTTCTCCCTTGAAATAACAAAACCATGAGCCAGCTGACGATTTGCAACTGCCAAAAGGGCAGACTCCACCCTTAACAGTGCAAAAAGTGCTGCGCGAATAGGGCAAATAACAGCCAAATGGGCATAGTTATCCCCTAAACGCATTGCTTTGAATGAGTATTTACGGACGACATCACTACCGGGAAATAATTCCATAACGCCTGTAAAATAAGATTGTTTCATACCTCTCACCACCTTTCGATCAAAAGTTATTATTAAATGTATCATATTTGGGTGCAAATTTCAATCATGAATTTTGTGGGATTGTTCCTACCTGGTATTTAACTTACCCCCTGATATCATATTGATGAATGTGATATCAGGGGGTGAAAAATTTTTCTTGACAGTAGAAAAACAATGTGATATCATTTTGATATCAAAATAACCGAAAGGAGCTATACCATGAGAAATGAAACTTTTTCTAACATCGTAGAGAAAAAAGCGTGGAGTACTGCAGGTTTACCAATTTTAGTAATTAACACATTACTACTGCTTGCGTCCATTGGGGGAATTGTGTTGGGCTTTGTAAATGGGGCGGGGGACAATGTACTCCTCCTTGTAGTGTGCTTTATTTACGCAACAGTTATTTCGTGGGTTATTTACGCAGGCTGTTGCACACTACGCCCTCAGGAGGCTTATGTTCTTGTATTTTTGGGCAAATACAACGGCACTTTACACGGGCCCGGGTTTTTCTTTGTAAACCCATTTTCCACAGCATTTAAAAGCGACACAGGGCAGCCCACATCCGGTGCCGCAAATATTTCCAAGCCAAGCAAAACCGGGATTAGCGACATCGACAATACTCTAAGTTCCCTTGGCAACCTGGGCGTTAACAAAAGAATTTCCCTAAAAGCAAAAACGCTAAACAACGACAAACAACGAATTAACGACTTGCTGGGCAACCCGGTAATTATCGACACTGTAGTTGTTTGGCGGATAGTGGACACGGCAAAAGCAATGTTTAACGTAGACAATTTTATCGAATTCCTTTCCATCCAGTGCGATTCTTCCCTAAGAAATATCGTAAGCCAGTACCCTTATGACCTGCCCCGCGACGGCCAAAGCGAGGATAAATGCCTGAGAAGCGCGTCCGATGAAGTTGTAATGCGCCTAAAAGATGAAATTCAAGCCAAGGTAGAATTTGCGGGTATGGAAATAATGGACGCAAGAATAACAAACCTTTCCTACGCGCCGGAAATTGCCGCCGCAATGCTGCAAAGACAGCAGGCCAGTGCGCTGATAGACGCTAAACAAACCATAGTGGACGGCGCGGTGTACATTGTCCAAACAGCGTTGAAAAAGCTGTCGGAAAACAATGTCGTAGAACTTGACGAAGAAAGAAAAGCCGCGATGGTAAGCAATCTTCTGGTTGTGCTTTGCTCAAACTCGGAGGCCCAGCCCGTAATTAACAGCGGCTCGTTGTACTAAAATGGAAAAAGAAAAAAAATTGCCCGAGAAGCAAGAAAAAAAGAAGCAGATTCCCCTAAGGCTTTCTGCTTCTTTGTATAACGAACTTTCTGCTTGGGCAGAAGGTGAATTCCGCTCGCTTAACGGTCAGATTGAATACTTGCTAACCCAGGCTTTACAAAAGCGTAAGGGCAGGGATGATTAATTTACACCGTACTCCTGTAAATATTGCTCCATTTTCGTCTTCATTGCGTCGTCTATCAGCACCGTACCACCAACTTCCCTGCCATATAAATGCCCGATAATATCTCGCACAGTTACAATGGAATGCACGGTAATACCAAAGTCCTGTTCGGCTTGCTGTATGGCAGAAAGATCCCCTGCGGCCCGTTCCATTCTGTCCACTTGAATGATTAACGCTTGAATTTTTACGTCACCGACTTCTGACTTTAGAATGTCCATTGTTTCCCGCAAGGCGGTTCCGGCTGTAATAACGTCCTCGACTATTACAACGTTATCGCCTTGTTTTGGTTTATTGCCAATAATAACGCCGCCTTCGCCGTGGGTTTTGGCTTCCTTTCGGTTAAAGCAGAAGGGGATGTCCATGCCGTGGTTGCGGTATAGAGATGTTGCAGCCGCTACAACCAGGGGGATTCCCTTGTAAGCGGGGCCGTAAAGGGTGTCTACAGGTTTCTCTATTTTGTCCATGTAGCAGGAGGCGTAGTAATCCCCCAGTTTTGCCATTTGCGCGCCGGTACGGTAATTGCCCGTGTTTACGAAATATGGGCTTAAGCGACCGCTTTTTGTTTTAAATTCCCCAAAAGTCAGCACACCGGAGCGGGCCATAAATTCGATAAATTCGCCTTTGTATGCGGTCATCTTTGTCATTCTATGATTCCCCTTATCTCGCTGATATGTTTGATGTTGTACATATCCATGTAGGCATCAATGCCGTCCAAAATTTCCATTGTTGCGAGCGGGTTGACGAAGTTTGCCATGCCGACGGCCACGGCGGTTGCGCCTGCCATAATAAACTCGATTGCATCTTCCCAGGTAGTAATGCCGCCCATGCCTATAATCGGCAGGTTTACTGCTTTTGCAACCTGGTAAACCATTCGTACGGCTACAGGCTTAATTGCAGGCCCGGACAAGCCCCCAAATTTGTTACCAAGTACGGGTGCTTTTTTATGCACATCAATTTTCATGCCCAAAATTGTGTTAATTAGGCTAATTCCGTCCGCACCGCCCGCTTCTGCGGCTTTTGCAATTTCGGCGATGTCTGTTACATTGGGGCTAAGTTTGACAATTACGGGAATTTTCGTGTGCCTCTTTATTTGCCGGGTTATACGTTCCGTCATTTTTGGGTCTGTACCCATTGCCATGCCGCCTGAATTTATATTTGGGCAGGAAATATTCAGCTCGAACAAGTCTACACCTTTCGCACCCGCAAAATCACGGGCAACGGCAATGTATTCATTCTTGGTTTTGCCGCACAGGTTTACGATTACTTTTGTGTCGTACTGCCGCAAAAATGGCAAATCATCTTTAATAAAGGCCTTTGCGCCGGGGTTTTGCAGGCCTACGGCGTTAAGCATTCCGCCATAAGTCTCTGCCGTGCGGGACGGCGGGTTGCCCGGCCACGGCTCGTGGGAAACACCTTTGACTGTTATGGCACCAAGCTTGTTTAAATCAAGAAGACGGCTGTATTCCTTGCCGCTGTTGAACGTGCCTGACGCGGTTATAACGGGGTTTTTCAGTTCTACCCCGGCAATGTTTACGTTTAATCGGTTATATATCATAATTCCCTCCGGTTTTCTAACGCACGGCGTACATTTCGCTTCCATGTTTCCAGGCCGTCCTTGCCCGCGTACCATAAGCGGGGCAATATAATGTTCGCATAATCCTCTTCGTTCATGGCAAGTATTTTTTCCGGCTGTAAGTGTTCCGCAAATTGCTCCAGCAGCAGGAAGTCTTCCTGCCCGGTTAACTTGCCTTTGTTTAGCGGGCATACGTCCTGACAAGTATCACAGCCGTATACCCACTGGCCCATTTGTGCCTTGGTTTCTTCAATTAAAGGTTCCTTTGCATACATAAGCGGGTTTACACACTTGCTCCAATTCATAGAAAAACTGCTGCACAGTGCCTTTGTTGGGCAAGCGGTGATACATTTTTGGCAATTTTCGTGGCACCCGGGTACTACTGTACAGTCGGCAGGGGGTTCGTATTCCAATTCTGCATCTACAAACCAGGCGTCTATGCAGGTGTAGGAACCGTGCTGTTGTGTGAATAGGAAGTTATTGCGCCCTATTTTGCCAAGGCCGGCCTTTACTGCCGCCAGGCGCATGGGTATTGCGTGTGACTTAATTACGTGCATCCCGGACAGCTGAAAGAATGCTTCAAATTCCGCCTTACTGCGGTAGGCCTGTGAATATGGAATTTCCCCATGGAACATGTAGTGTTTGCCAACACGCCCCTTTAACGTCTCGGGAACTTTATAATGATTATACCCGCGAACGCAAACAATTATTGACTTCGCGCCTTCCGGCGGGTTGGCGTAGCCCCGCCTGGATTCGTAGATTTCCTTTGACTCCGGGAAATTTTTGATGTGTTCGTCCAATACTTGATGGTATTCTTCAAAAACCACAGCAGGGATTATGCCACAGCCGCTGTAGCCAAGCTCTGCGGCTTTTGTCTTAATACTCCCAGTTAATTTTGTCACTGTAAAACACCGGCCCTTCTGTGCAAATTCTTAGATATGTGCTGCCTATTTCCAATACACAGCCCACGCAGGTGCCAAGGCCACACGCCATTCTCTCTTCCATAGAAACTTGGCAGGGGATTTCCTTTGACCGGGCGTATTTTGCCAAGGCACCAAGCATTGGGCGGGGACCGCATGCAAAAATTTCGTCGTAGATTTGGTTTTCCTTTTGCAAAACTTGCAAAACATCGCCCATGTGCCCTACACTGCCGTCTTCCGTGGCTATGTGTAAATTATCCACTATGCTTTTGAATTCGTCCAACAATATTGGGTTAGAGCGGAAGCCCAAGTATGCATCTACTTTCGCGCCTACAAACTTTAAAGTTTTAGCAAGGTAGAGAAGGGGAGGGGTACCAATTCCGCCGCCTACAATCGCGACGTTTTCTAAATTGGATATTGCACGCTGCGTTGATGCTAACTCTTCGGACATTAAAGTGGATTTTTGCGGGTATGCAAAAAAGCCTTTGCCCAGTGGAGCTAAAATTTTCACATAGCTGCCGACTTGCATTTGCGACATAGCTTTAGTGCCTGCACCAACAACCTGGTATACGAACCGCAGCTCATATCTGTCAACATCGCAGATGCTGATAGGGCGCGGCAGAAGCAGTTCGCTTCTGTCCGGGTTTAACATGGCAAATTGCCCGGCCCGGGCTACGGCGGCAATTTCCGGTGCGTAAACAGTCATATAGAAAATGTCCGGCGCAATTTCTGTGTTAGTCAAAATTCTTTCTGTTTGAAAAGTCATAAGTTGTACCCCTCCTATGTTTTTATTTTGTCCATATGGATGTAGTTTAGGCTCTTTCGCAGTTCATACACAACCTTTCCACCAACTATGGTATGTGTCACACGCCCGGTTACTTCAAGTCCGTGAAAAGGTGTGTTGCGGCTTTTGGAATGGAATTTATTTTTGTCAATTACATACGTATCATCGGGGTTTATTATTGTAATATCTGCATCTGCGCCCGGTTGCAATGTTCCTTTGTTCAGCTTTAAAATTTTAGCGGGGTTGGTTGAAAGTGCGGCTATTAACCTGCTTGGAGTTAACTTTCCTTTTAGCACCAGTTCTGTTATGCCCAGCGGTACAGCCGTTTCCAGTCCTACAATTCCGTTCATCGCATCTTCAAATTCGCAATTTTTTTCGTCTTCGTGATGGGGGGCGTGGTCCGTTGCAATTACGCCAATTGTGCCGTCTTGCAGGCCTTGTAGAAGGGCGTCACGGTCTTTGCGGCTGCGAAGCGGCGGGCTCATTTTAAAGTTGGCGTCGTATTCGGTTATATTTTCGTCTATTAATGTAAAATGATGGGGGCAAACTTCTGCCGTTACGGGAAGCCCTGCCTCTTGCGCCACACGGATTAGCGCGACCCCTTCCGCCGTACTCACATGGCAGATGTGCAGTTGCGCGCCTGTAACCCGCGCCAAAATAATGTCCCGGGCAATGATAATTTCCTCTGCTTCGGGCGCGATTCCCCTAAAGCCCATAAGTTCTGCGTGGGGGCCTGCGTTTATTTGGCCTTTGCCCACAAGGCGCAGGTCTTCGCAATGGGCAAGAATTGGTAAGCCGAACATAGCAGCATATTTCATGGCGGTTTTGTATAGGGAAGGGTTTTCTACGGTTTTGCCGTCATCGCTGACAGCGCAAATTCCGGCGTCTTTCATCTCGCCAATAGCGGAAAGTTCTTCCCCTGCAAGCCCTTTGGTTATACTGCCAATTGGCAGTACATTTACTATGGCTTCTTTAGCGGCCTTAGATGTTACGTATTCCACCACAACTTCGTTGTCCATTACGGGGCTTGTGTTGGGCATGCAGCAGATTGTTGTAAAGCCGCCTGCCGCAGCAGCTCGTGTGCCTGTGACGATGGTTTCCTTATGGCGTTGACCCGGGTCGCGCAGGTGTACGTGCATATCAATTAAGCCGGGAGTCACCCAACAGCCGGTTGCGTCAATTATTTCAGTGTTTTCTTTTACAGATATTGAGGGCGCGATTTCTGCTATTTTGCCGTCTTGGACTAAAATATCCGTTTTAGTATCCAGGTTTACCGATGGGTCTATAATACGCCCGTTTGTAATTACTAAATTTTTTGTAATGATCATGGTTTCCCTCCTGTGGCTACTTATTTATCAATGTTTCTAAAATCCCCATTCTCATTGCTACGCCATTTTCAACTTGCCGGTAAATTACAGACGCTTCGCAATCCATTACTCCGCTGGAAATTTCTACTCCGCGGTTTACCGGTGCCGGGTGCATGATTATCGCGTCTTTTCTTGTGTGCTTTAGCAGCTCCGTATTTATGCCGAAAAAATGCGCGTATTCATGCAGCGATGGGAACTGGCAGGCTTTGTGCCGCTCTAGCTGGACCCGCAGCCCCATTACGACGTCCGCGTTTTTGACAGCATCAGCCACATTGGTTGTTACGGTAACACCGAAGGCGCACATATTGCCGCTTAGAAGTGTTGCGGGCCCGGCAACGATAACTTTGGCCCCCAGCTTATTTAGGGCAAAAATATTACTGCGTGCAACACGGCTGTTTGCCACATCACCAACTATTGTAACGTTAAGCCCCTTGAATTCGTGCATATGTTCCCACATAGTAAAAATATCCAAAAGGGCCTGGGTAGGGTGTTCGTTAGACCCGTCGCCGCCATTGATAACAGAACATTTAACATTCTGTGCCAGCAAATGGGCAGAGCCAACCATGCTGTGACGTATTATTATCGCGTTTACGCCCATGGCTTCCAAGGTTAGGCCGGTATCAATTAAGGTTTCACCTTTGGCAACGCTGCTGGTTGAAATGTTTAAGTCGTCGGCGTAAGCCCCTAAGTACTCTGCTGCAAGCAAAAATGACATTTTTGTGCGGGTACTGTTTTCGTAAAACAGTGTTGCAATGCTTGCCCCCGTCAGGGAATTACCCCGCAAATGACGGTTTTTGACCTTTTCTTTTTGCTTCTTTGCAGCCTCTAGGAAACAAAAAATTTCTTCCTGTGACAGATCGCGAATGCCAAGTAAATCTTTTCTCATGGTTGCCTCCACAACAAAACGGTATATTTACATGCCATAAAAAACACCCCTGTTGGCATTGTTAAGACACCATCAGGGGATAATTGGAAATAAAATATGATTGTCGGAATCTAAAATAAAAGGCCGATCATGACAATAGAATGATTTGTTTTTTCTATAATTATAACCCGTCATTGATCTCGCTCCTTAGAAAAAGTAATATACGGTATAGTAACATACAATAATGAAGATATCATTTCCTTGTGAATATTGCAAGAAAAATTTTTGCGGCGTATTGACATATGGGCTGTGTCCTACTATAATGTCCTTTGTTGAGTTGCTTATACGCTTAAACTCTACATAGGAGCATAGTTCAGCTGGTAGAGCGTCGGTCTCCAAAACCGAATGTCGAGGGTTCAAATCCTTCTGCTCCTGTCTTGTAATTTAAATCCTTGGAGGTAAAATAGTCATGGCAAAATGTGAAGTATGTGACAAAGGTATTCAAACCGGGCATAGAATCAGTATTACTCGTAGCCAAGTGTCACGCCGCGCCAACAAAATGTGGCGT
>JGI20163J26743_11537988_pt1 | contig 12036 bp, 9 predicted proteins | sample TergutCu122P1_FD_26743 | JGI IMG/M metagenome (IMG submission 26743) | reverse complement strand
CGGCTATGGGCTTATTGCTATGCATTTGCCGCTGGCACTCCTTCTGACACCCCAAGCCAATCAATCAAAAATCATTTCTTACTTTTACCGGTTTTCCAATTTTCATCGACTCCCAGCATGCTTCGCCGGCGGCAATCACTTTCGCGCCATCCACTTCGTCTACTTCCGGCTTCTTATCGTTAATAATACAATCCTCAAAATGTTGCAGATATCTAACTACTTCAAGAGAGTGACTAAAGACTTCCGATTTTTCGGTTTTTATCGTTGTCGTATCAGTGTATCCACCGGCGCCTTCCAAAATAGCTGTATCATTGACAAAACTGCCTTTGGTACCCATAATACTCAAACCTAAATGAGGCATCGGCGGATTGACAATCCCATATAATGCTAGGACTCTACCAATCTTCCCATTCTTGAACTTCATACTTATTATAAAATTGTCTTCTTCAGGGAATTTTCCATGAAGATTCCCTTTACTACCATAACAAAACACTTCATCAATATCACCACACACCCACCGTACTAAATCAATGGGATGACAAGCACCTCCATAGATTAATCGTTGTGGTGCTTGCCATCGCCAGGGTGTTTTGTCATATACGTCCCGTAAATCATGTACATACGTGGCTTCGACGAAAAGTGTTTCTCCTAAGAGCCCTTGGTCAAACATTTCTTTACCCCGCATAAAAGAGGGATCAAACCGACAGGTCTGCCCCACTAAAAACTTAAGGCCTTTCTTTCTCACCAATTCGATAATCTTCTCACAGTCTGCTACCGAAGCGGTCATCGGTTTTGTACAGATGACATGTTTACCGGCGGTTAGCGCTTTGATACAATGCTCGGTGTGGAGATGATCGGGCGAGAAGATTGCAACAATATCAATGTCTTCCCTTCTTACCAACTCATCGACATTGGTCGTTTTGTAAAACAAACTGTATTCATCGCCCAAGACTAGTAACGCCTCCGGTGTGTCACAAATTCCTCGTACCTCTGATTGAAGTCCATATTTTTCTTTTATCTGCGCATCAACCACCATGCTCCTAGCCATCATCCCGAAGCCAATTATGCCAATACCAAATTTTGCTTTCATAAATCTCACCTTTCATCAACAAAGCGGACTCTTCCGAGCTTGGTATCGTCAGTTTTCTACCGCCCGTTTACTCTTTACATATAAACTTGAACTGTCTAAGGCAAGAAGGTTGAACTACTGTTCTTTCAACCGCACGCCATCACATGTAAGTTCGTGACACTTAATCCTTAGCGTTCTCGGTTTTCCCACATTTTACGCACTTCCTCATACACCGATTCCGGTATCTCCTTCACACCATGTGAGCAGTATGGTAATCTATCCGCCGTCGCTGCTTGCGGATTTGACGATTTCCTATCGTTTCGATACTGTTCTCGGACAATTTTATCTCGGAAATCCGGAACTTCAAAGGGAGTATTTCCGTCTAGAATCGAGCGATAAGCTAAAATGCCGGGGATACTCATGTCCAAGGCAGTATAAACATCGATACATTCATCGCCACCTTCACGGCCGAGTAATTTCTGTAAGAAATAATGCATGGTGTAAAAGTCACTTCCACTATGACCGGAAGTAAGCGCCGCCAAAGCAGAATCTACTTTGATCGTAGGTTGATAACTTACAGCTGTTTTGGCAAGGTCATCACCTTGTCGAAACACATTGATACGATTCACACCACCATCCCAACGATCGGATTCCATCATCCCCTCGGTACCATAGATGCTGTACCAAACCGAATCAGGTGAACGACGTAAGTTTCCGTGGAGACTTTTCACGGTGGCACCATTTTCCATTTGCAATAGAATCATCGCACTACTCCCCCATGGGCAACCTACCTTCGCCATATAATCGGCATTTGGGGTTTCAAAGCCAACCACTCTGTTAGGCCGTAAACCGGTAATGGTCATTATTGGCCCTAAACTATGGGTGCAGTAATATGTAGAATATACGGTATTGCGCCAATGATTACGCTCGCCATAGGTAATATCCGGCCATATTCCGGAACAATCATGGACATATTCACCTTCACCGTGCATGAATTCGCCAATATCACCCTTACGGTACAAGCGTTTCATCTCTTGGGTTGCGGCGAAATAACAGTAGTTCTCGGCAAAGGTGTAGATTTTGCCGGTTTCTTCTACTGCTTCCACAAGTTCCACCGCTTCTGACAAAGTTTCGGTTGGTAGCACTTCACTGATTACATGACGACCGGATTTCATTAAGCGAATGGCAAAGGGAGCGTGTTCGGTGGCATAATTTGCCAGTACTACGGCATCCATATCTTCATTAAAGAACCTTTCAAAATCGGTATGCAGGTTAATCGAAATCCCCACCTCATCGGCCAGTTTCTGACACTGATCCAACAATGGTTGATATTTATCACAAATCGCAACTAATTGTGCATCCGGATGCCTTGCCATAACGTTAATCATCGTCATCCCGCGATATGCACCAAAGACCCCAACTCTGATTTTACTCATCTATTAATCCTCCAACTTCATGCTATCTACTTACCACCCCGAACGACAAGTAGTCCTGCAAACCAGTAGACCCTCATATAGCTGAAAAAGGTGCCCCCCCGTAAAAAGCGGTAAGTTTGCTTTACCTATTAAGTTCAAGTGCGCTTTGGGCATACTTGGGCGGCTATTACAGAGAAGGAAATTGTACCCCTCCTCAGTGAAGTTTGTTAGCCACCACCTACGCTGCGCTTAGAGAAAGGGGACATCTCATTTCCTGCTATATCCCTGAGTACGATAATAATTAAATCCTTCGATACATGTTTTGATGTTTTCATAAGGAGTACCGGGCACACAAGTGCTTGAGAAAGCTAAAAACATATGTGACGTACCATTTTCCACTAGAAAGCGCATCTGTTTTTTTACATCCGCGGGCGTACCAAATGGTAAGGTGCGGGTAACCGATACACCGGCCTGAATCACTAACTTGCCCCCTCTTTTTGGTTTCATCTTACAGATATTGACATAGTCCATCCCATCTTCATACTGGAATCCCTGAAAACCATTCACTCCACAATCTAAGAGATACGGAAATAAAGGCATCAAATTCCCATCACAGTGCCAAAGCATGGTAAAATCAGCATCTACCACCGGTTTTATACTACGGGCGAAATGAGGAACCCATAATTTTTCTAAAGAAGCGGGCGAACAAAGCATTCCTCGGGAATCCGCCATATCATGGTCAAATCGTGTATATTTTGGCAATCCGGCCCGTTCAAAGGCTTTTACTACCGCTGTATTGTGCATCACAGCATAATCTGCTTGAAGCGAAAATATCAACTCAATCAGCTCAGGATACAGTAAATAGGCGGTGAAGAATGGTTCATAACCGTATTCTCCATACATTAGATGAGGAAAATGGATAATTCCATGGGAACCTTTTAGAATATCTCTTCCCACTATTTGCTGTTCCATAGACTCATGATTAATAATCGATTGAATGTCTTCTTCCTCAGAGTAGGAGGCAATCCTTTCTCTTAAGCGGGGGATTAGATATTCTTCCATGTGTTGCGCAGCATCTTCCGGGTCGTTTATCACGATTCCATCTAAAACAGCCGCCGCACCACCTTCGTTGACCCCCTTTTTATCGGTTTCATATCCCCGCTCCGTCATGGATAGGGGATTTTCTGCTAAATATTGGTCTAACAAGCAGGCACCAATATTGTGAATCATTTTCATATAAACTCCATGGGGATCATTCACATAACTACCCGAGGGCACATGAGCAATTCGTTCAATGACGCTATGCTCCATGATATGGCAAAAAGCGGTGGGAATTCCAACGGTTGGACGTCGTTCAATGGTGTGCAATGCTAACATTGCATTTTCGCCGTATCTCATAGTTTAATCACCTGTTCCTTGCGGGGCATGTTTTTCCGGAAATGCGGCATATCGATGGTCCGTCCATTGTTCATCACGGATAGTTCAGACAACAAAGCAACCGCGGTCCACTCACACCCTGTATACACATCTAGTTCAGGTGGTGTATTAGTTTTTATGGCATTTACAAAATCTTCGACGATGAAGAAATCACCACCATTATGTCCCGCCGCAATTTGCTCCGGGGTAGCATTTTTGTAACGATCAGGCAAGTATTCAGCAAATTCTGATAATCCTCGCCATTTGGCATGATCGGTGTCCGGATCAAGACCGGTTAGCCAAATCTTATGTTCATCGCCAAAACCACGAGGTGCTTCGTACACACCCTTGGTTCCTTGCAATTGATAATAGGTCATGTTGTGGGGACGGGGCGATAAACAATCCACCCGAATCTGGGCAAGTTTATTGTTGGTGAGTTGACACATCGTAATGCTGGTATCGTCCTGGCGGAATCTAGGGGCAGTGTGGCTACCGGTGCCAAAAGAAGATACACTTAAGATGCGTTCGTCGGGATACCATTGCATCACCGGTCCAATACTATGGGTCGGATAGAAAGCACCACGTTTACCAAGCTGCCAGAAAGTACGCCATGATGTTTTACCACTTTGCTGTTCGCCATAGTTATAGGTAGCCATAGAAGAAAGTTCGTGTAAATATTCTCCCTCACAATAATAAACTTCACCGAATAAACCTTTGCTAACCATATTACGGATTTGTTGATTTTGTGGGATATAGCAGTAATTTTCGGCAAACATGTAAATCTTTTTATATTTCTCAACACTCTCAATCAACCACCATAGTTCATCCATGGTCACACCTGCCGTCACCTCAGACATAATGTGCTTACCTGCTTCTAACGCAAGAATAGCTTGCGGGACATGACATTGCATTGGGGTTGCGATCACTACCGCATCAATATCGCTTTCCAGCATATCTTCGAAGACGCGGTAGGTTTTGGGGATATTATGCTCTGTTGACATTTTTGTTAATAGATCTTGATCTAAATCACAGATCGCTTCCACTTTTACATCGGGAATCGCATTGAATCCCATCATCGTTGATAAACCTCTTGCTCCGACAATACCTATTTTAATCATGGGAAAATCCTCCTATTATTTTTTGAGCGCTATCAGAGATTCTCTTACCTACATCTTGATAGATGAGTTTCCGACAACACTCGTATCTGACATCTTTGGGCGGGTTAATCAGTTGACGGAATACTACGCCTTAATTGAACCGACCATAATGCCTGAGACGAAATATTTTTGCAGAACCGGATATAGGCATACAATCGGTATAACAGTTATTACGGTCATGGCCATTCGTAAGGTTTGTCCTGACACCGCCGCCGCGTCTGCTGCCTGGATAGCTTCTTCCATAGTCTGACTAAGTTGCACAGCCAAAGTGTTATGAAGGACAAATTGAATCGTCCATAAGCTCCGATCCATTATGTTATAAATCTGGGTGGTGATAAAATCGTTCCAATGAGTAATCGCGGAAAAGAGAACTACCGCCGCATTAACCGGTAGGCAAATCGGAAAAATCACTCGCCAAAAACACTGGAATTCATTGGCCCCGTCAATTAACGCTGCTTCTTCCAGTCCTGATGGAAGACTTTGAATAAATGTTCGAATTAAGACAATATTAAATGCGCTTACCGCAAAAGGTAAAATGTATACAAGATAATTGTTAGTCAGCCCGAGATTTTGATAGGTCAGATAAATCGGGATCAACCCGGCACTAAAATACATGGTAAAAAAGACAATCCATCGGAAAAATCTACCAAATACCAAATTTTCTTTACTCAGCACATATCCCGCCATACCACAAACGACTAACATAACAGCAGGTCCTAAAATACTTCTGCTAACCGAAATAATCAGCGCTTGGAAAATAGCCGGATCGCGAAACATCGTGGTATAACTATTCAGATTAAAACCAATCGGAAGAAGTAATAGCGAAGTGCCAATTCGCGTATGATCCGACAAGGAATAATTTAACACATAGACAAATGGGTAAAGCATTACGACGAAGATTACTATCATTAACAATGTATTAAAAATGTCAAAGGTTAGGCCACTAACCGATATTTTTCTTTTCATAATCTCTCCCCCTAAAATACGCTTATTTCTCTGCTACTAAGTTGCTTAACAATATGATTTACCAGGAAAAGTAAAATGATACTGACAATCGAGCGGACAATTCCAACCGCCGTAGCATAAGAAAAGTCTAGTAATCGTATCCCGAATCTAAAGATATACATATCCAAAACTTCCATCCGCTCCCAGTTGGTGGCATTGGTGAAGATGAAGAACTGCTCCAAGCTATTGTTTAATACCCAGCCACTATTTAAGATCAGCATAACGCACAAGGTTGGCAGTAGATGAGGTAACGTAATGAAACGGACTTTTTGGAAACGATTGGCACCATCTAGACTTGCTGCTTCATACATTTCCGGTGAAATACCACTAACTGCTGCTAAAAAGATAATCGTATTATGACCGGTCCACCGCCACATGTTCATGATAATCATAAGTCCCCAAGAATAATTCGGATTACCTAAGAAATTGATTCCACGATCAATAACCCCCCACTCTACCATCAACCGATTAATTAATCCGGTATTCACCGATAACAACTGCGCTACTACCGCATAGGCCATTACCCAAGAGATAAAGAACGGGAAAAAAGAAACTGTTTGTACAACTTTTGCGCCAAATTTCCATAGAACTTCCTTCAGAAGGATTGTTAAGATAACCGCAACAACCAGATTAAGCACAATGGAAGAAACATTGATGACTAGCGTATTTCTTAACAACCATCCCAAATCATTGCTTCCAAAAAACCGTCTAAACTGCAGCAAGCCGGTAAACTCCCCGGCTAAGATTGGATGCCCGATTCGATAGTGGGTAAAAGCCATTATCCAACCATAAAGAGGAGCGTAATGGAAAACTGCAACTAAAATTAGTGCCGGCGAAAGCATCAATAATAAGTATTTCTGCATCTTGATTTTGGTCCAAAGACTTCGTTTGTTTTTTACAATCATAACTATTCTCCTAGTTGATTCACTGAATTGAATCGGGTAGGAGGCTACTCTTTTTAGCCGAATACCCGCTGTGCGAGGGGCGTTTTGCCTGTGCGCAAGCGGGATTCACTCTCGCGTCAGCACGTTTAGGCAAATAACTTCAACATGCCCCTCTGTTCACACTAAATATTTCGACAAACGGGTAGGAATATCCCACCCGCTTGTCTTATTCTGGGCAATCTGTACCCTTTTTTTACAGTCATCACCGTACTTGCTATTGACCTAATTCCGCTTTGGCTTCTGCTAATAGACGATTAAATTCGGCGATTACCGCCTCGTGATCTAATCTGTCATATTCTTCCATGGCTTGCGCCCATAGATCATCAAAATCTTCATCACTATCAGCCATAATTAGTCGTGCCGACCATCTGATCCGTAAGTCAGCCATTTGTTGATGAACACGTCCTAATTCACTAGCGGTTTCGATATAAATACCACCGGCGATACCGGTATGACCGAAATGCATGTTTTCAATATACCAAGACCGAGAATTTTCCCAACCTAGTTGTGCCCATGCGTAGCGTTGACGCTCAGTTGCTCCATATCGCTCTTGGATCGCCGCGTGAGCAAATAAATCATGGAATTGCCCATCCGGTGCTAACATATTAAACGAACTGAGTGGTCCTGCGAATACAGTTAATCCTTCATTCTGATTCACTTCACCTTGGGTGGATCTCCTAGCTTCGGCGCCTAACTCTGTTAGTTCACGTAAGCCTTCATCATTGCGTACCCAGTGAATCCCTTCAATCCCATTCCGTAAGATGATTTGCCCTTCGTCAGATGCGGCCCAGTTAACCAGTTCTGCTAATCGTTCCGGATATCTTGCGTTGGTGGTGATTCCCCAAGAGTCAAAATTACGGGTATCTTCGACACGAACCAACCGCACTTGACCTTCTGCAACTTGTCGATCTGATTGTACCGGCATGGTAATAATGTGGCGATATTCCGGTAAGACTGTGGAATCTACCCAGCCGGCATACCAAACAGCCAAGGCCGTGCCGTTATTTAATTTTTCTTGCGTACGGTCAAAAGTATCGGTGAAAGCTTCCGGATCTAACAGCCCATACCGATACAATTGGTTGAACCATCGTAACGACTCACGTACGTACTCACTTTGAAAATAATCGACAAACTGTTGAGTCCGATAATTGAAGAGAAATCCTTCGTTGCCGAGTGGTAGATAAGTGTCTCCCTTTTCATACATGATTCCGGATAAACCGGCAATTCCCCACGGCTCAGCAAAAGGAACGGTGATGGCGACGGTGGGCTGTCCATTGTATTCCGGGAATGCTTCGATAGCGTCTTTCAGAAAAGAAATCCATTCACTTGCCGAAACCGGATTGGGCCAATCAAAATATTCAAGCACATCGGTACGAATCATAATGTCATTCACTTCAATGTCTAGTTCTCCCAGTCTTGGCACATTAGTTTCCCATTTGTATAAGGTTCCGTTCCCGACTAAGCGCCATAAGGGAATTTGTACTTCGCCAAAACGAGCCCAGAAATCCGGCATGATATCTTGGAATTGATCCAACTCGAGCAACGCTCCGGCGGAGATATATGAGCTGACAATATCATCTCGCTGCATATACTGAAGCTCACCAAAATCCCCCCCGGCTAGCATCAGATTTTGCCTTTCTCGGATATCGCCGGTGAAGGGAATCAATTCGATTACAATACCGAATCGATCACGAATATACTGCCCCACCGTCGTTAGATCACTGAATGAAAATTCAGTTGCTCCAACTAAAATTTGGATCGTATAAATCTCTAAATCTCCTGCTGCAGTTTCATCTGTACCGGCTTCCTCGCCGGCGGCGTCGTCTGCCGCGGCGCCATTTGTGGCCGCATCACCGCCACCGCCGACATCATCTCCGGTTCCACCATTACCACAGGCAGCTATGAGAGTTACGACCATTACTAGTGACAAAATTAACACGATTAACTTTTTCATAACTTTACATCCTTTCTTCATAATCATACACTCCGGTCAACAAGACAGTAGTCGATTGTACACCCGAGTGCATTTTATCTATCCGGCTACACTTTGAGAAAATTATACCTTTGATAGACAAACAAAGTCAACACGTAATAATTTACAAAAAAAAGTTTAAAAAAAGTATAATATTTTGGTAACGATTTCGAGGCATGTTCTATTGACAGAAAGAATGCGGTGTGGATATAATGTAACTGATTGAGTAATGAACCTCCTTGTACCCTAGTAGTTACTCGCTGATGCGAGGAGCATCAACGGAAAACCATCTCAATTACGGGTGTATACACCCGAGTGCACACTATCCAATCTTTTAGAAGATTGATTCTGTCACTCGAATCATAGTAAATAATAACATGAGGTGTCTTTAAAGTATGGCAAATTCACGGGCAACATTAAATGATGTGGCGAAACGATCCGGTTACGCCCTTAGAACTGTAAAAAAGGTGATGAGCGGTGCAGAAAACGTCCGGGAAAAAACACGATTAGATGTATTACAATCCGCTGCCGAACTGAATTACCAGCGAAATATGTTGGCTTCCGCGTTATCAAAAAGTAAGAAGTGTCGAATTGCAATCGTATATGCGGAAATAACAAAGCACTATTTTCCGGAAGTAGAGCAGGGTTTTATGAAATGCTCCGAAGAATTAAGAGACTTTGGGCTCACTGTTGAAATCCATAAAATTTATAGTAGCGATGCCGAATATCAGATTGCTAAACTCCGTGATTTGTTGATGGACGAAGGAATTGATGGATTAATCATCCAGCCCTGTGATAAAGAACGTCTCGTTCCATACATTGATATGTTTGTTAAAGCAGGGAAACCGGTAGTTACCTTTGGGGCCGATGCCCCATCTTCAAACAGAATGTGTTATATAGGACCGGATGCGTATAAATCCGGCCGGATTGGTGCCCAGATTCTGGCAAACTATGTTGGGAAAAGGGGGAATGTTGCAATTATCTCAGCCAACAATGAGCATATGCAGACGGTGGATCGGGTTCGTGGCTTCACTGACCGAGTAAATGAACACTATCCGCAGATTAACATTACCAACCTAAATATCCCATTTAATTCAGCTTCCTACTACGAAATTATCAGAAACATCGTTGCCACCGGGTCGTACCAAGGAATATTTTGCACTGATGCAAACACTTATATTGCCGGTGAGGTATTGCATGACTCAAACCGAAAAGATATCGTGGTGGTCGGATTTGATATGTCCAATTTAACCGAAATACTCATGAAACAAGGATATATAAAAGTTATCCTCGAGCAGAATCCGTACCAATTCTCACATTCGGCACTACGAATTATGTATGAGTATTTTTATTTGGATATGATTCCTGATAAGATCCAGCACACTGCTTTATCGATTATGGTTAGTGAATCTTTGTGATTTATCGCACCACCAGAAGTCAACAGTTGACACTAATGCTCAGAGGTAGGGACTTGCTTGATTGATGGTCAAATGGGAAAATGACTACACTAAAACAATATTGGTTCAACAAGAAGGAGGATTTTATGAAAGTTGGATTGTTACCACTCTATTTGGAGCTCTATGATGAAACAACTTCATTTATGCGACCTCGCATTGAGGCTTTTCGCGATACGATTGCAAAGAAACTTTCCGATTTGGGGTTGGAGATTGTCGATGTCCCAATCTGCCGATTAGCAGATGAGTTTTTCACTGCCGTGCAGCAGATCGAAAGCGAGGGTGGATCAGCCATCATTACTCTGCATATGGCCTACTCACCTTCTCTCGAATCGATTGACGCGCTAGCTAAGACAAAATTACCGATTGTGGTTCTTGATACAACTGAAACATACGCCTTTGATCCTTCTGTTGGGGCCGAGGAGATTCTGTATAACCATGGCATCCATGGGGTACAAGATATGTGCAACCTTCTAATACGGCGGGGGAAAGGGTTTGAAATATTTGCCGGGCATTATGAGCATTCCGATGTGCTCACGCGAGTGGTGAATTATTGTCGGGGAGTTGAAATAGCGAATAACTTCCGTAATGCTCGGGTTGGACTGGTCGGCGAACCATTTAAAGGGATGGGAGACTTTCAGGTTCCTTTCGCGGAGTTATACAAAGATTTTGGGCTGGAAGTCATTCCTTACGATTTTGATGCTGCCAGCCGACGAATAGCGGCAATCTCCGCAACCGAAATAGCGCAGGAGCGGCAAGAAGATGAAGGGTTATTTGAATGGGACCCAAGTGTCACCGATGAAATATATGAACGGACCACTCGGGTTTGCCTCGCTCTTAGGCAATGGATGGAAGAGCAAAAAGTAAACGGATTGTCGGTTAACTTTCTGGCCACCGAAGGTAGTCCTGCCGGCTTGCCGGTGATGCCCTTTACTGAGTGTAGCAAAGCGATGACTCGCGGGATTGGCTACGCCGGCGAAGGGGATGTCCTAACGGCGGCTTTGTGCGGAGCGGTTCTTTCCACTTTCTCAGAAACCTCCTTCACGGAAATATTCTGTCCCGACTGGAAGGGCGAGAGTCTATTCCTTTCCCATATGGGGGAATTTAATTACAACGTCTGTGCCGGAAAGCCCAGACTAACCGAAAAGGATTTTCCCTTTACAACCGCCGAAAATCCGACGGTGGCATATGGCACTTTGAAATCGGGGAAGGCTGTGTATATCAACCTATTACCCAACGGTTCCGGGAAGTATACCTTGATCCTGGCGAAAGGGGAAGTATTGCCGGTAAAGGGAGAGAATAAGTTTGCCGAAAGTGTGAATGGGTGGTTTAAACCTGATAAACCTTTGACGGAATTCCTAGAGGAGTTTTCTCGGGCCGGGGGAACACACCATTCGGTGATATCTCATGATGATTGCTTTGATGCGCTGGTTAGTTTTGCGTCAGTAATGGGGTTTGAAATTGTAATTATTTAGCAGGCCGGATTCGCGAAAAAAGGACGGACAGTGACTACGAGCAAATGTCTATGCGGTTTCGTCGTACAGAACTACTAGAAAAAGTCATATTTTTCTTTTACGAAATGTATAAAAACGAAACTCGCTACG
>JGI20163J26743_11537989_pt1 | contig 12050 bp, 17 predicted proteins | sample TergutCu122P1_FD_26743 | JGI IMG/M metagenome (IMG submission 26743) | reverse complement strand
ATTTGAAAGCGTTGAGCAAGATGTGTAAGAGTATGATTAGGCACAAACGAATAAAGCTACTTATTGTTTTTGACCCATATTGGAACAACCATAAGGGGCAGAATTGTGGTTGGTCAATCTTACAAGCTGGAAATCTGTACATGTTTGTCATGCATAATCCGGTGAGGTTTGTTGATCCGTTAGGGTTGTTTTCTATAGTTCGAAATGCCAGTGGAATGTATCGCATAATAGCTTTTACTGATGGTGACATGCTTTCAAGAACTTTAAGGTCAGCAGTGCCAATTTTGGGACCTGCTTGGGCTAGACAACCATCAAGCCGAGTGCGAAATGCAGGCGAATTCGTTGGTGAAGCACGTTGGAATAGTAGCACCGGCACTATATTTAATTTGGATGCATCAGTTGTTGGTGCAGATATTGCTGCGGGTGGAGTTATACTAGGAGCAGATAGTCTTATTCGTTCAGCAACAGGCGCAAAGTATCTCGCGACAATTTTTTCTACTGCATTGACCCTTGGATCTGCAGCTGAACAAGTAGGTTTTAGCAATGCAATTCTAGGTCTTATGGAGGTACATGGTATTAGCAATGAGTTTTCTGATTTGCAGAGTCTGATGAATCAAATTGCAGTATTTGATACGATAATAATGAATAATCCACATTATTTTTACAACGTCTCTCCACATTGGCCTGATTCTCCAACAAGAGGTGCCTTTGCTGGTTCACAATTTAAGGATGATTTGCGGTTGTTCAGGATGAGTGAATCAGGACGTTCACATGCATTTCGAATGCAAGAGGGAAGAGGACCTGCTGACTGGACTGAAGCTGATTTTAATCGGGCAAATGATGCACTTCTTGAGCGACTTAGAAGGATGTGATTTGCGTGTAGAAAGGGAAAAGGCATGTTTGAAAATACAATGGTGTTACTGTTTTTTATAATAATTTTTTTTGCAAGCATACTTTCAATTCGCCAATGGGTCATTTATAAAAAAATTAGAAAAACGGGAAACCATGGAATTGGGCGTATGATTAGTTGCAAGAGAAATTTATTTACCGACGGAGGGATAGCTATTATACCGCGATATAGCCCAGTTATAGAGTTTTATTATAATGAGAAGCGCTATGAAATGCAAGCAATGGGTAGTTTTGGGGTTCGCCACGGCAAGGCAGGCGATGAAATAGCAATAATTTTTTCTGAAGAATATCCTGATAAAGTTGTGATAAAAAATAGGCATGTACTAGATAGTAAACTTGTTGAAATAGTGCTCTACCTTGTTTTAGGGGCTGCTTTGCTCGCATATTATGCATGCTTTTGATACCCATATCTAAGACACGGGATGCATTGTTAGCTTAACCGATGGTTTCGGCATATGTAAATTGGCAAATCGTTTTAGACTTCTTAAATATGTTAGGCAACTATACCTTTGGATATATAGGTAAAGCGTTTGGATTTTCATTGCGAACGCTGATTGCAGGTTCCGTTTATGCTGCTCCTTTGAGTACTTGGGAACAAGTGGCAAATGAGTTTACGGATTGGGTTCATATAAGACGCGGATTTAGCCGCGCAACAAGGTGGTGATAAGCGTTGAAAAAATCAATTAAAATTGTTATTTTGATGGTAGTTTTGCTTGTCAGCGGTTGTGCTTCCGGATCATCACTTACCAACGAGCAGATGGAGAAGGTTTTTATTGAAGACTATGAGCTATTGAGAACAGTTGCTGAGTATTTTGCTAACTCAAGGCATACAATGATTCATATTTGGCGTACCACTTGGCGTACCACAGAAGAAGGATATATGCGAGCTAGTAACCGAACTGTTGCAATTAGAGACGAAACTGTTGTTGCCGCAATCGAGGCATTGATGGCACGTGGATATAGCTTAATGAGAAAAACTGACAATATAATATACTTTCAACGAGCGACAAGAGGACGACATTTTGGAAGTGGTTTTACGTATTCAATTGATGGTGTTGAGCCAAATTATGGAGTAGACCCGACCAACCCTCTTTATGGTTCAGCCACAATGCCGACACAAATAATGTTTTTGACCAAATTAGAACCGTTGTCGAAGCCAAACTGGTTTTATTATGAGGAAGATTTTCGAGAATGGCGAGTACGTTATCAATAAAAAGTAGTCAGTAGTAAAATAAAGATTCATTTACTAGACGAATGTGAAATAACAAACAGTTTTCAAAACAAGGTAGGTGGAGAGCCATGAATCGCACTAAAAAAATCAAAAAAATACTATTTTGGATAGTAACTTTTAGCGTACTCGTAGCGATTCTGTTGCCGTATATTCTGATGATCGGAGACCCTATCAGAAGATCTGAGTATAGCGCAAAAACCTATGTTTTAGAGATTACACCAATTGGAATGGATGTCGAAGAAGCAATTGAAATTATTAACAATCATAGAGATTGGAACGCAAGGATAAGCTATGAGCAGGGGTTTGTACACCCACGCCCTCACACTCTTGAGCCAATGCCAGAGGTATGGCCTTTTGTTGTGGGCGAGCAATCAATAAGAGTTGATTTCGACTATTGGCATACGGGCTACCCTATTATAGGTGTGTTTTTAGGCAATCTAGTTACAATATTTTGGGGGTTTGATGAAGACGGAATACTGATAGATGTTTACGTATGGAAAAGGATTTTTCTATAAAATCAACAACATACTAATCGAGCAACTATATATAGAAAATTTAATAAGAACCGTTCTGCCGATTTATAATAGAAACACGACAGGTGTAGCGGATATTACTGGAGGAGTTCAACTTTTTGATAGTCCTCGGTCAATGATTCCGGCAGGGTCATCGCCACCTTGGGTCAGTTCGAATCAATTGTCCGAAGTGTTTATTCCTGGAATATCACAAAATTCTTTTAGATTCTTCAGATATATTTGAGAGGAAGCGAAAAATATGGACAAGAGATTACCACTTATGTTATGGTTTACCCTTATTTTGTTTGGTTGTACGACAACCAATAATATGGTTGAGATGGAATATGACAAAACGATATTAAAAAGCAGTGAACATTTTCGCGTTTTTACTTTTGCAGAGATTCAGGTAAAATACGAAAAAGCGGATTCTCTTGTATTTAACGGATGGTTCTGGTGTGACAGATACAAAATCCCAACAATTTCAAAACATACAACAAAAGCCCCGTAGAGGCAGGACTTTTTCGAGATAAAGCAGAGGCAGTATCGATGAGAAAACTCGTTTTAAGATTTTTTGTGAACATTTTATTATCGGCAACATGTTTCATTTTTGTTTTGTTTATTTTAGAAATGATACGAAAGTACGTTTTATGGGGAAGTTACACGTGGGTTGGAGCCTTTATAGTATCGCTGAATTTGCCATATTGGTTGATGGTTATAGTTGGTATTTTAGCTACTATACTAATTCCAACTACTATAATTGTTTTGTGTTTATTGCTAGGAAAAAAGCTGAATGTCTTTGGTAATCATTGGCTAAACTTTGCATCAACATGTGGTAGCTTTGTTGCTACTTTCGGGATATTGATATGGGTGCATTTGCAAAATGCGTCGGTCGGATTTTGGGGTTTGCTACTTTCTACAATAGCCCTATTTACTTCAATAATTATTTGGGTCGGTGTGGATTCTAAATCCCCCAAAAAGAAAGAAGTGCCAAGTGCCACACAACAATAAGGCAATCTATGTTTAGCAAACATGCCTCAATATTCTGGCGTCGAAGCGTGGTTGAATACAACAATTTCAAAACATGTAACAAAAACTCTGCATTTTAGGATGTGGAGTTTTTACAATCGCAAACATTCGCAAACATCTGTTAAGCAAAAATGCTTGACAGGCACTTTTTTTTATGATAGATTATTCAAGGTGTCAGGTAGCAGAAAAAACATACAGAGGAATATTAGATGTTTGATAAGATAACCGAGATCAATTTGCTGTATGATTTTTATTCGCAGCTGTTGACTGAAAAACAACAAGAAGTTATAAGGCTTTATCACGGTGAAAACTTTTCGCTTTCTGAAATTGGCGATGAATTCTCTATAAGCAGACAAGGTGTTTATGATTCGCTAAAAAATGCAGAAAAAGCGTTGTTTGATTATGAAGCAAAACTTGGTTTGTTAAAAAAGTTTACACATACGTCTAATATTGTAGAAGATGCAACCGGCAAGATAGATGAAATGCTTGGCGTTTGTAAGGAAAGCGACGAGATTGCAGACAAGCTTAACAGTTTGAAAGAAATTATAAGCGAGTTGAACCGGTAGTTTGAAGGGCAAAATTGATGCGTTTTTGAACAGGCAATATTGAAAAAAGGTTGAAAATAGATAGTAAGTTTAAGATGTAAACGAGAAATGGGAGAAGCAAATGGCATTTGAGGGCTTATCAGAGAAGTTACAAGGAGTCTTTTCGAAGCTAAAAGGCAAAGGGGTACTCACGGAAGCAGATATTAATGATGCGATGCGTGAAGTTAAACTTGCGCTTCTTGAGGCTGATGTTAATTTTAAGGTAGTAAAAGAATTTGTTAATGCGGTAAAAGAGAAGTCACTTGGAAGCGATGTGATGAAGAGCTTAACTCCGGGTCAGCAAGTAATCAAGATCGTAAATGATGAACTTACTGCGCTTATGGGTGGAACGAACAGCAAACTTACGTATTCGCCAAGAGGATTTACCGTATATCTTATGGTAGGGCTTCAAGGTACAGGTAAGACAACTACTTGCGGGAAGCTTGCGAGTTACCTCAAAAAGAACGGCAAGAAACCGATGCTTTGCGCATGTGACATATACAGACCGGCAGCTATCGATCAGCTTGAGATTGTGGGGAAAACAGTAGATGTGCCGGTATTTACGATGCGAGACTGCAAAGAGCCCGAAGTAATTGCAAAAGAAGCGATGAAAGATGCAGAAATAAAAGGTTATGACGTTCTTATTGTCGACACTGCAGGTAGACTTCAAATAGATGATGCGCTAATGGAAGAGCTTGTCAGAATTAAGAGGGAAATAAAACCGCATGAGATTTTGCTTGTTGTTGATGCGATGACGGGTCAAGACGCAGTAAATGCAGCCGAGGGTTTTAATGAGAAACTTGGAATAGATGGCATCATCATGACAAAACTTGACGGCGACACAAGAGGCGGTGCGGCACTTTCTGCAAAAAAAGTTACCGGCAAACCTATTAAGTTTATAGGTGTTGGCGAAAAGTCTGACGCCCTTGAGCAATTCCATCCTGAGAGGATGGCAGGCAGAATTCTCGGAATGGGTGATGTGCTTTCGCTTATTGAAATGGCGGAAGAAAAGTTTGACGAGGAAAAAGCGGCGGAGCTTGAAAGAAAGTTCAAGAAAAATGAGTTTACGTTAGACGACTTTTTGGATCAGCTTGGTCAGATCAAAAATATGGGCGGTATCGGAAAATTGCTCGATATGATGCCGGGGATAAACAAAAAAGCTGCAAAAGACGTGGATCTTGATGAGAGCGAAAAAGAGTTTGTCCAGATGGAAGCAATTATACTTTCGATGACGAAAGCAGAGAGAAACGACCCGTCAATTTTGAATTCAAGCAGAAGAAAACGCATTGCAGCGGGTTCGGGTCAGCCTGTAAACAAGATCAACACCCTCATAAGAAAATATGACGAAGCAAAAAAAATGATGAAGCAATTTATGGGTGCCGGCGGAAAAGGAAAATCTAAAGGAAATAGATTTTTTAGAGGATTTAAGTAAAGGTCATAAATTCAGCAAAACGACTGAGTTTTAGATATATGTGACAAAGTTAGTCGTAGAATTCTAGCGGCTAAAGCCGCTGAATTCCTGACATAGCACTTTCATCCCCCACAAGTAAGTGTGATAGGTGCGTATGCGGAAAATTGGTCGTAGAATTCTAGCGGCTAAAGCCGCTGAATTCCTGACATAGCACCTTCATCACTCACAAGTGAGTGTGATAGGTGCGTAACAAGCAAGAAAAGGAGAAGAAAAATGGTAAAGATAAGATTAAAAAGAATGGGTGCACACAAAAAACCATTTTACAGGGTTGTTGTTGCGGATTCGCGTTCACCAAGAGATGGGAAGTTTATTGAAGAAATCGGATATTACAATCCGTTAACTGACCCTGCAGACATTAGTATTGACGCTGAGAAAGCAAAAAAATGGTTGGCAAACGGTGCTCAGGCTACGGATACTGTAAAAGGCCTTTTGAAAAAAGCGGGTGTTTTTGATGCGATGGCAACAAAGCAAAAAACTGCAAAAGATAAGGCAGTTTCTGAAGCAGTTGAAGCGGTTTCTGAAGCAGTTGAAGAAGTTGAAGCAGTTTCTGAAGAAGTTACAGAACCGACAGTTGATTCTGAGGAAACTACAGATTCGGCGTCTGAAGAGTAAAGAAAGCGGTGTGAGGCTATGGTAGAATTAGTTGCATTTATTGCGAAATCGCTAGTAGATAAACCTGAAGAAGTTGAAACAAAAGAAACTTCTGATAGCCAGACAATTGTAATTGAGCTGAAAGTTGCCCCCGAAGATATGGGAAAAATTATAGGCAAACAAGGTAGAATTGCAAAGGCTCTTCGTACTGTTGTAAAAGCGGCAGCGACAAAGGCAGGTAAAAAAGTAGTCGTTGAAATTACGAGTTAATTAATTATGACAGGGAGCGCTGTGGTGTTTACAGTGTTCCCTAAATTTTTACCAGATGATAACACATGGATAACACGAGGATAACACATGGAAAAAATTAATATCGGTAAAATAGTTAATGCCGTAGGACTTAAGGGTGAAGTAAAAATATATAATTATTCGAATTCGAAAGAAAGATATGAGGATCTTTCGAGTATTTATGTTGAGAACAAAAGGCATGAAATCGAAAAAGTCAGGTATAATAGAGACGTTGTCATACTGAAGTTATCAGAAATCGATGACCGAAATGCCGCCGAGCTTGTGAAAGGCAAAGATATTTTTATCGATGAAAGTGACCTTGCAGAGCTTTCTGAAGGCGAATACTATGTTCGCGATATGATTGGGATTACAGTTGTGGAAAGCGATGATACCGTGCTTGGAACGTTAAAAGACGTAATTCAAAACAAAGCACAAGATTTGTATGAAATTGAAACGCCTGACGGCAGGACGATTCTCATACCGGCAGTGGAAGAATTTATTTTGAATATCGACATAGAGAACAAAATAATGACTGTAAAACTTATAGAAGGTTTAATGTAAAAGTTAAGTACAATATATTCACTATACATGGAGCTATTATGAAAATAAACATTTTGACGCTTTTCCCGGAAATGTTCGTTGCGGTAACGCAAAGCAGCATACTTGGGAGAGCAAAAGAAAGCGGGCTTTTGGATATTGAGCTTATCAATATAAGGGATTTTTCGCTGGATAAACATAAAAAAGCAGATGACTATCCTTTTGGCGGCGGGCAAGGTATGGTTTTGATGGCAGATCCCGTGTTTAGGGCACTTGAGGCAAAAGACGCACAAAGCAAAAAGTGTATCTACATGTCACCACGCGGAAAAGTTTTGGATTATGCCAAAGTAATGGAACTGGCACAAGAACCGGAGCTTGTGATTTTGTGTGGGCATTATGAGGGTATTGATGAAAGAATCATTGAGTTTTGGGATATGGAAGAAATATCTATTGGCGACTATGTGCTGACAGGCGGTGAACTTCCTGCAATGGTGCTTATTGACGCTGTTGTGCGAATGATTCCCGATGTGCTTAGCGGCAGTAATTCGGCACACGAAGAATCCGTTTACTCGGGTCTTTTGGAATACCCGCAATATACTAAACCGAGAGAATACAGGGATATGCAAGTCCCTGAAGTTTTGGTGAGCGGTAACCATGAGCTTATACATCTTTGGAAATTTGAACAATCTCTGATGTTGACGAAAGAAAAGCGTCCCGATTTGTTTGAGCGTTTTGTAAAAGAAACCGAGCACCTTTCTAAAAACGAGAAAAAAATTCTAAAAAAGATAATAGCGCAAGTGTAATATAAATCGTGAAAAATCATAACATAAGTGTAATATATGTATCTTCTCAAATGCAGCGATTTTTGATATACTATTAAGTGGTTTTGCTCCATCAGGTATTTTTTGCTGTAGTAAAAAGTACTTATTGGGCGTAAGAATAGTTTTGATTGATACGTACACGTATGCGGAGGCGCAACCATTGAAAGCTTTTAAAAGAATTATTGGTGGGCTATTTATAGTTGCTTTAGTTAGCTTATACATAGCGATATACGCTATTCCCGGAGTTACCGGAGCTTTAACGCAAACTGAAATTCTGCAATACGGAAACCTCAGAGTAGCAAATGATGTGACCGTCTATTTTGTGCGCAACGAAACAGTTTATTCTGCGGCACATTCCGGCACGATAAATTACTATATTCCTGACGGCGTTCAAGTTAGAGCCGGAACAACAATTCTCAACGTGACATATGATTTACAAAGCGAATACGAAGAAAGCCAATTTGAAGAAATCATAACAAGGCTCAGTGGCGATGATGTCAGACTTCTCGATTTCGTGAGCCAATTTAACGGCGTGTTAAGTTTCTTTATCGATGGCTTTGAAAATTTTTTCACCCCTGAAACGATGAACAAGCTTCGGTACGATGATGTAAGTGCACTTGACATTACACCGGTAAACGTGGTGAGAGAAAGAACTTTGAGAGGTGAGCCGCTCTTTAAAATAAGCGACAACAGGCAGTGGTATCTTCTTGCGTGGATTGAAAAAGGTTATGTTGCAGCATATCAAGCGGCACTTCATAACGGAAGAAGCGTAACAATAGAATTACCTCAAGGGCAAATTTCAGCGATGGTACGGGATATCATCGAAGATGGCGACAGATGGCTTATTATATTTCGCACAAACAGATATTATGCAAACTTTGCACGAATAAGAATGGCACCCGCAACGATAGTAACTTCGGATGCCAGTGGTTTGATAGTCAGAAATGAGAGCATTACTGTGCGTGACGGTGTAATAGGCGTGGTGGCAAGGACGAGAGCCGGAACGTTTTCTTTTAGACCGATTAGAATTATTGCGTCCGACGGAGAATATTCACTTGTACATGTTTCGTTTTTTTACAATGAGGAAGGCGTAAGAGTGCCTACAGTAAACATACACGATGAAATTATAAGAAGACCTGACGCAGACTAATGACAAATATGAAAGTTAACGAAAATGGGAAACATTAAAGAAAACGTAAAAAAAGTTATGCGCTTAAAAGACGAAGTAACTATAAAAGCAGGCAGAAATAAAGACGAAGTATTGCTTTGTGCTGTAACAAAAACGAGAAGCGCAGAAGAAATAAATGAGGCAATAAGATCCGGAATTACCGACATAGGCGAAAATCGGGTACAAGAGATAATAGAGAAGTATGAATTTGTCGGCGATGTAAAATGGCATATGATTGGACATTTGCAAACAAATAAGGTAAAATACATAATAGATAAAGTCGACTTGATTCATTCCGTTGATTCCATGAAGCTGGCGGAAGAAATCGATAAACGTGCAGGGCAGCACGGAAAGATAATGGATGTTTTGATTCAAGTAAGCCCCGCAATGGAAGAAAGCAAATTTGGCGTTGCTGCACATGAAGCAAAAAGTTTGATTGACAGCATACTGGAAAATTGCCGCAACATACGGATTAAAGGGCTTATGTGTATGCCGCCCTTTGAAGAAGATCCAAAAGATACAGCGGTATATTTTTCAAAAGTCAAAAATCTTTATGACGAATATCTAGCCGAAAAACAGCATGAACGATTGGACTTTTCGATTCTTTCAATGGGAATGTCACATGACTTTGAAGTAGCGATAAACGAAGGCTCCAATTTGATACGGATAGGAACCGCAATATTTGGCGAGCGAAACGTTGGCAATTAGCCGGCACACATGAATACATTAACTATATAAAATCCACAAATTAAAACCTAGGAGGTAACACGCAAATGGGTATATTCGGTAAAGTTAAAGAATTAGTAGGCATTGAGGAAGTTGATGAGGAAGTGACGGAGGAGGAAATCAGGGCGGCATCAAATCAGATGGATAAAAAATCTACGGAGCAAAAATCCTCATATGTATCTTCGCAAAACAAGAGTGAACCAAAAGATGCCGGAAAACTTTCGAATCAGGGAGGAGGCAAACAGATGAACCCTAACACCGCACCATTTAAACTTGTTGTTATAGAACCAAAAGCTTTTGATGAATGTCCAAGACTTGTTGACAACTTAAAAGCAAAGAAACCTGTAATTATTAATCTTGAAAAACTTGAGGCGGATACTGCGAGAAAAATCTTTGACTTTTTGAGCGGTGCCACATATGCGCTAAACGGAAACGTACAAAAAATCTCAAATAACATTTTTGTGTTTGCTCCGGAAAGTGTTGATATAACGGCAAATGTCGAACATAAAGGTATTGATTTCAACAGTGGACAAAAAAGTACTTGGAGGTAACGCATGGGGCTTTTGATCTCTGCGGTAAATATTGTCGCGCAAGTGATGATATATCTTCTTATCGCCAGAGCTGTTTGCAGTTGGTTTGTGCGAGGCGGCGGAACCGGGTATAAGATATACATGGTGCTTGTAAGGCTTACAGAGCCCATTGTTGCACCGTGCAGGAAGATTACGCAAAGATTTTCTACAGGTATGCTGGATATTTCAGTATTACTTGCGTTTTTGCTTGTAATGGTACTTAGAGACCTTATAATAAGGATTCTGTCAATGTTTGTATAATACATATTTAAATTTTACATGGTTTGCTTTGCATAATAAATAATTCAAATTTACATAGTTTGCATAATACATATTTAAATTTCATATAGAAAGGGCAAATATTATGATAACACCTCTTGATATTCAAAGCCAAGAATTTGGGAAAAGTGTTAATGGGTATAAAAAAGACGACGTGGACGGTTTTTTGGATCTTCTTACAGTTGACTTAGAAAAGCTAATAAATGAAAACGCATTACTTAAAGCGGAAAACGCAAGACTGGAATCAGATCTTGTGAAATATAAGGGCGCAGAAAGTGCGGTAGTTGAAACCCTTGAAGCTGCAAAAACTCTCATGAGAGATATATCTGCCAGCGCAGAGAGACGAGCGGAATTATTGCTCAAAAATGCACAACTTGATGCAGATTTAATTACTCGTGAAGCCAGGGAATCTATCGAAAGACTAACCGAAGAAAGTTTGCTTATGAGACACAGATTTATGTCGTTCCAAGCAAAATACAGAAGTTTGCTTGAAATTGAACTCGAGCGATTTGACACGCTAAGCGCGGAAATTTTTGCTGAGCTTGGCACAGAAGAACAGGCGAAATCTGAGGAAGTAAAACTAAAAACTAAAGAAAAGACGGCGCCGCACGAGGTTGTTGCAAGCGACACAAAAGAAGGCTTTTCTGAAACAATGGTAAATCTAAGAACAGGAGACGGAGCTTAAAGGCTCCGTAAACTTTTATGGGTCGAATTACAATTTGCTATATCATAATTGCTGTGTCAATTATCATTGACCAAATAACAAAATACATTGTCAGAACTAACATGGTACTGGGCGAGTCAATCCCTGTAATTGAAAACGTTTTTCACATTACATATTTTCGGAATTCCGGAGCAGCCTTTGGAATTTTGCAAGGGCAAACAACGCTTTTGACGGTGCTGCCGATAATATTAATTGCTGCGATTCTTTTTTTTCTGACTGCAAAGACGAGGGAAAACCACTTTTTGCTTCCCCTTTCGCTTGCGCTTATTTGCAGCGGCGGAATTGGAAATTTGATTGATAGGCTCAGATTTGGTGCGGTAGTTGACTTTCTTGATTTCAGGGTGTTTCCGATATTTAATGTTGCGGACTCCTGTGTAGTAATAGGATGTGGGCTATTGATCATATATATGTTTGTTTTTGAGAAAACCGAAAAAACTCAAAGTTCGGGGACTGTTTAACAATGAAAAAAGAGCAAGTGTTTGAATTTACTATAAGTGAGGATATGGCAGGGGAGCGGATAGATGTAGTTTTGTCTAATTCGCTGGAAGAAGTGTCCAGAAGTTATATTCAAAAATTGATTGAAACGGGCAAGCTCGAAATAAACGGGAGTTTTT
>JGI20163J26743_11537990_pt1 | contig 12052 bp, 10 predicted proteins | sample TergutCu122P1_FD_26743 | JGI IMG/M metagenome (IMG submission 26743) | reverse complement strand
CCATCGGCAGGACCCGGTCTCATAATATTTACAATTACAGCCGGTAAATCACCTGCTGCCATAAATGACATAGTTTCTTGACCCAAGCTAAAGCCCGGACCTGCCGTTACCGTCATTGAGCGATTGCCTGTAGCTACTGCACCTGCAACCATATTGAAAACAGCAACTTCCGTTTCCCCTTGAATATACATAATATTTTCATCCGGTCTCTCAACCATCGCTTTTGCATAATACTCGGAAACTTCGCTTGTTGGTGTAATAGGATAACCGAAGAACAACTTGCAGCCGGCGCGAATCGCAGACTCTGCTAAAGCATGATTTCCTTGAATAAATACTCTTTCGCCCACTTAGACTCACCTCACACTTCTTTATAAACAGTAATCGCTGCATCAGGGCAAACAGTTGCGCATATACCGCAACCGGTACAACCTTCAGCGACTTCAGGGGGGTAATAACTAAATTTATTGAGCTTCGTTCCATTGTGAATGAGTTTTTTCGGGCAAAACTTAATGCAATAACAGCACTCTTTGCACCGATCAAATTCAATTGTTATGTGACTCATCTTTTTCAATCCTTTCTTGTTTAAAATTATTTGTTATTTTGTTGTCATACCCGCTATATATGAGCAATCTCCATGCCAAATGTCCACGATTTGGAAAAAACTGCACAGATTAGTTAAATCACATGCCGGGTCATTTTTTGCCGTTGCAATTAAAATATAAATTGACGGATTAGCATATTATAATTATAATCATATTAATAAGTTAATACAAATGAAACTTATCGAGGGAATGTGTAGGATATGGAAATTACTATACAATCAATTTCTTTGCCCGCCGCCATTTATGATTATCAAAGTCAAGCATTCGATACAAACGTTCATTTTGATGGTTTGTTTCATGATGAGTTAAATTTAAGCAAGTTCAAAGCTTTTGTAAACTGTGTAATCACAAAACCAACAATAACAACCTCTCTTTATCAAAATTTCACCATGGACAATGTGGAATATATCGCATCCTTCACAAAAATTTCTGATTCAGCTCAATTTTTAATTACATTGGAAACTGCCACAACTTTTGAAGTATTACTTCAAGAGTCAAATGTTGTCAGAACTATCGAAAACGAGTTTTATAAAATATTGGGCGCCATGCATGATGATTTTGTTATCATTGATAAAAACGGAATCATAATACAAGTTCTGCCTAATTTCGAAACGATGTATGGAATTTCAAGTGAAGAAGCTATCGGCAAATCAGTCTTTGAAATGGAAGAAAGAAAAATCTTTAACCCATCGGTTGCCGCAATCGTATTAAAGTCTAAAAAAGCCGAAACTGTATTGCAATTGACCGGCGCCAACAAATATCTTATGTGCACAGCCATCCCTATAAAAGACGAAAATGATGAGATAATAAAAATCATAAGTTATACACGAGATGTAACCGAGTATGAAGCGTTAAAAGAAGAGTTTCACAAACTGGAAGAAATCGTTCACATTTATAACGCCGAACTGGAACAACTTAGAGAAGAAAAAACAGCTTATGCTTCCGTCATTGGTGCCAGCCAAGAAATAAGAAGTGTCATATCTGTAGTGGAGCGAATTTCAAAATTTGACGCAAATGTTTTGTTTACGGGAGAGTCCGGAGTTGGCAAAACCATGTTCGCAAAGTTGTTGCACTCTCGCAGCAATCGCCAAAAAGGACCTTTTATTGAAGTGAATTGTGGAGCAATTCCCGACAGTTTGCTTGAGTCTGAATTGTTTGGTTACGAAAAAGGCGCTTTTACCGGAGCAAGCAATGAAGGAAAACTGGGATTAATTGAACTCTCAAATAACGGAACTTTGTTGCTTGACGAAATTGGCGATCTTCCTCTCCATATGCAAGTAAAACTTCTTAAAGTAATTCAAGAAAAAACAATTACAAGAGTTGGTGGTTTGACAAAAAAAGCAGTGGATTTCAGATTAATTGCCGCCACCAATAAGAACCTTGAAGAAATGATGACACAAGGCAAGTTCAGAGAAGATTTGTTTTACAGATTAAACGTTATTACAATCAACATTCCTAGTCTAAGAGAACGAAAAGATGATATTTTTCTACTTAGCAAATATTTCACCGAAAAATTCAACAAGCAATATCAAATCAGCAGAACTCTTTCAAGCACCGTAATAGATTATCTTATTGAATATGACTGGCCGGGAAACCTCAGAGAGTTGGAAAATACAATCGAAAGGCTGATTTTGACATCCGACGACTATATGGTTTCAGAGGATTTATTACCTGCCGCAATTAAGCAGCCGCGTTTCATCCATTCCACCACAAATAAACAATCACTCAAAGGCATACTTGAATCAGTTGAAAGCGAAGTAATCCGTGAATCTTACAAGAAACACGGTTCTACTGTGGGTGTAGCAAAGGAGCTGGATATAAGTCAACCATCAGCTTCACTTAAAATAGCTAAATATGTTGATAAAAGTTAATTAGCCAACAACTTGAAATTTATCAGGTCGTTGCCTGCAATAATCTAACAAAGCGTCAGATACTTTTATATCTATCAAGTGAAGGGAGCTCCTGATTTTAACAATTTTAGGAGCATTTGTGTCTGTGCGATGCGCTGTTTGAATCGCCGCACGTATTGCGTCTTCCTCGTTTTCCAGCATAGGCGGAACTTTTGCAGCCTCAGGCGCACCTGCTGCAATGCAGTTTGCATATGTGACCTCAGGATTCATTTTTTCAAACAATTGCTGTAATATGAAATCAGGAACACCAATTCCGGTAGCGTTGCCATGTGAAGCCGCAGACAAATCCAAAGCGACGATACGTTTGACTGTTGGCCCTTTGAAATTTTCCATTTTTCGAAGAACAGACCTTCCTGTCACATTTGGGTCTATCCCTGCACCTGAAATATTTTTTCCTATCAGCTCGATGACAAGTACATCTATTTCATCAAATTGTAATTTTGGCATTAAACTTTTGCTGAGAACCAACAAGCCGGGTTCTTCTGAAATAAACTTCTCTCCCGGCACAACATGTATTGAGTGCACATGCTCAAATGCGTTTTCAATGATTCCAACACCAAAAGGAATATTCTTTTTCTGCAACACAATATCGGCAACTTCAGGTATCAGTTTATCGAAACTACTAGCCCCTTCTTGATGCAATCTTGAACACCCACTATGATTTCCAAGCCCAATGACAATCATCTTGCAGAATCCACTTTCAATTGGTCCTTCAAAGTCTGTATGCGCTTTAATTCGTGCTACCGGAATGATAATATCCGCTTCATCTGCAACTTTGTCTATATGAACCGGTATGCCGCCGATGGTTTTTGCAATTATATTTGTCTGCATAGAACTTATGATTTTGACACCGGTATATTCTTCCGTAACACCGTATTTTTCAATAATTTTTCGTTGCTCTTCTGCAATTCCACCACCATGACTGCCCATTGACGGAACAATAAACGGAACTGCCCCAATTGCTTTTAATGCGTCAACAGTTGCTTTAACAATTTCTTTTAACGACGCAATTCCCCTGCTTCCCACAAGCACAGCCGCACGGGAACCCGGCTTTACCTTCGCCTTTATTTCACTGCTTGTTATTTTTTCCCACACCGTTTTCTCGATGTCCTCTAATTTGTCATCAGGAAATAATTGTCTGACGTCATGCATTTGCGGAATACGTATTTTATGGGCTTCTTCTGGCAAAATTGGCATTTTCTACATCTCCATTTCTAAATCGATTTTTACAGTATTTGCTTTTCACTATTCAATTCCAGTTTTCATAGTTGCGGCCAAGTTAACACTATCTTCTATGAAACAACACTACATTAGTGCAGTAGGCAGGTACATTGTTATCACCGGAATATATGTTATAATCATCAGCACAATGAACATTGCAATTAACAGCGCTCCCGATTTTGCGATGATTTTTTCCATCGGAACTTTTCCTATTGCCGAAGCAAACATAACATTAACACCATATGGCGGTGTTACAAAACCTATTGCAAGATTTAGCGTCATCATAACTCCAAAATGAATAGGATCCATGCCGGTGCTGACTGCGATTGGCAACAAAATTGGAGTCAGTATGATAGTGTTCGAAATATTATCTATGCACAATCCCATAAGAATGAGAAAAGCATTCAACATAAGCATAATTAAAATCGGGTTTTCTGTCAATGAGGAAATTGCATTTCCCACGGTAACAGGAACTCTTGCCATCGTCATATACCCGGCAAAGGAGAGCGAAAGTCCTATGATGAAAACTGTTGCACCGGTAATTTGAGCCGTATCACGCAAGGCTTCATAAATATTTACTAAAGCTAATTCTCTGTAAATAAACTTACCTACAAAAAGTGCATAAAAGACGCTAACGACAGCGGCTTCTGTAGGTGTAAAAACACCACCATAAATGCCGCCTAAAATAATTACAGGAACAAGCATTGCAGGAATTGCAGCTTTTAACGCAACCAAAACCTCTTTCATAATAATACCGTCTGTAGCCGCACCGTAGTTATTTCGTCTTGACATAATATAGTTTGTGATAAGTAAAGCTGCCGCCAAAATAAAACCCGGAAATACTCCGGCAAGAAAAAGTCCGCCAATTGATGTTCCGCTGACAACACCATAAATGACAAACGGAATGCTCGGAGGCAAAATTACGCCTAATGAACCTGCTGTCGCAGTTAACGCTCCTGCGTATCCTTTATCGTAGCCATTATCACTCATCCTCGGTATCATTGTAGAGCCAATAGCACTCACAGTTGCCGGCGCAGAGCCGGATATCGCCGAGAAAAATAAGCACGACATGACGGTAACCATGCCAAGTCCACCCTTAAGTCCACCCACCAATGCTTTTGCAAGATTCACCAGTTTTTCCGAAAGCCCTCCAAGCCGCATCAAATTTCCTGATAAAATGAAGAAAGGTATCGCCATAAGAGGAAATGAGTCTAAGCCGCCTATGCAATTTTGTGCAATCGTCAACACATTTATATTAGTGGACGTGACCATCGTAACTACAGTTGCAATACCTACAGATATACCAATTGGTATTCCAAGAGCCATACATGCAAAAAGGAGTACGAAGAGCATTATTACATCAGTTGCCATGGTTTGTTTTCTCCTTTCTTTCTTTTATTGCAGCAATGCTGTCTTTAACTACATGCTGAATAAGTCTGAATGTCATCAAACCACAACCGACAGGAACGCTTGCATAAACAAGCCCCATTGGGATTCTCATCGCCGGAGTAAGTTGACCTCTGGAGATTATCAATTCAGTTAACTGAAACCCTGTCACTGTAAGAAACACAGCAAACCCAATCCATGCAATCATAATAATTGCATTAACCACCGTTTTGGGAATTCCTTTTAGTTTTGCCGTAAAAATAGTAATTGCAATGTGGCTTTTCTTTTTTGTAGCATAAGCTGCGCCAATCCAGATTAACCAAATAAACATATATCTTGCTGCTTCCTCGCTCCAAAACAACGAGCTTTGAAAAACATATCGCATGATAACTTGGACAAAAACAAGAGTCGTTACCGCACCCAAAAGGGTTACCAGAAACCACTCCTCTAATTTTTCGTCCAAGAGTTTTAATATTTTCATAACCATTGTCCTTTCGTTTTTCGAAAAGTAATGAGGAGAACGCCGTGGAGCTGAAAAGTGAAAAAACTATAGCTCCACAGCGCTTTCAAATGTTATCAAAATTTCTACAATCTGTTGTAACTTCTTGCGATGTTTATAAGCTCATCGCCATACTCCGCATATATATCAGGATAAATCTCTAAAGCCATATCCATAAACACTCTTTTTTGCTGTGGTGTAAGGGTTGTGATTGTTATACCTGCATCGATAAGTCTCTGCAAGTATTCGGCTTCAAGTTCATGCAAAAATTTAAGTTGATTAACTTCCCACTCTGCTCCGGCTTCGAAAATAAGCTCTTGCAAATCTGTCGGCAGAGAATTTAAGAAAGGCGTATTTATAAACAACGGAAGTGCTGTGTAAACGTGCTCAGTCAGTGTGAGATACCTCTGCACTTCGAAAAATCTCATTACATAAAAATTTGTTATTGGGTTATCTTGCGCATCTACAGTTCCCTGTTGAAGTGCTGTGAAAAGTTCCGTAAAAGCCAACGGTGTAGGGTTTGCACCGAAAGCATTAAACAATGCGATGTGAATCGGTGTTTCCATTACTCTAATCATCAAACCTCGCATATCATCAGGCGAAGTGATTATTCGTGCGTCATTTGAAAGCTGCCTGAAGCCGATTCCACCCCAACCGAGAACGGTCATATCGTGGGGTATTGCTAACTCCTCAAGCCTTGCACCAAATTCTCCGGCAAGTGCCGCTGTTACGGATTCAAAAGAATCAAACAAATATGGTAATCCTATAAGACCCCACTCAGGAATCCAACCCGAGTACGCATCAGCACCACCAAACGTTAACTCAAGGGTGCCAATACTAACACCTTCCCCAAGCTGTCTTTCACCGCCTAATGCGCCTCCCGGGAAAATATCCACAACAAGTCTGCCTCCTGACCTTTCATATAGGTCTCTTTTGAAAATTTCACTTGCAAGATGCCCCGGGTGATCTATTGCAGCTGCATGCCCGAGGCGAAGTGTAAAGACAGTATCAGCCGCCTCACCACCGTTGCCACCACCGTTACCGCCACATCCTGCTATGGTTACCATCAAAGCCAATATCATCACAAACATTAGTGATTTTGTTAACCGCTTTTTCATTTTCTTTCTCCTTTTTTCAAACGTAGCAATAACTATTGAATTGCCGACTCAGTCCTCTGCTTCTGTAAGCGAGGGTTTTTGATTGAATCAGCTTAAATACCTTAATCAGCCAACTGAACGCTTACGGTTCGGAAAATACTTGTCCATCTCCGCACTGTTTATTCCCAGCGGCGGTAAGTGATCCTCCGGAAGAAGGCATTGATATTCTCTGCCTGCCATACGTTCTTTCCAATCAGCCTTTGCAGCATCAAGAATGCTTGGATCTAAAAATACATCTATCGCTGATGCCGACATAATTAATACGGCTTTATCAAGTGTTTTCTTCCCTATCGAGTTACCTGCACATGCGGTAATCATCCAATTATGCCAACCACCGGCAGGTCCCATTGTAACCCAAAATGTTGCATATGGTGCATTCCACGAAAATTCTGACGTATCACAAATGATTGTTTCACTTGGTCCACAATCTTTTAACGTCGTATCCAATCCCACCGGTTCCATCTCCATATATTTTTGCATTTCTTTAACAAAATTTTGCTCTTCCTCTGTAAATTCAGGTGTTCCATAGTGTTTAAAATTATTATGCACTACTTCCGCAAGAGGTTTGTTCGGAATCTTATTGTGAGTATATGTAATCATCTCTCTGCTAACTTGTGTTTCCGTAGCCATTGCAATCCCCTCGGCGCATAAAGTTATTCTACGCAGCGCATCTGCAGAAATTTCCATATTTTTGAATCTCCCGTACAGTTGTACACTGGTTTTGTCCGGAACAATGTTGGCAAACGCCGCTCCCACATCTGAAAAAGTATAATTAATTGTATGGGCAGCTTCCGGCCCATTTGGTTCAATATGTTCTCTAAGCATCTCAAGTGCATGTGCAAAAAGCATCCCTGCATCCAGTGCACTTCTGCCACCTAACCATGGCATAGCCCCGTGACAAGTCTTGCCTTTAAAATGAAATTTCAAAACAAATACTGAGTTACATGCATCGTAATCAGCACGATTGTAGTTCCATGGATGCCAATCTAAAATAAAATCAACCGTTTTGTATACGCCTTCCCTGCCAATCATTGGTTTGCCGACACTTGCTTCTTCATATGGCGAACCCAACATTTTTACCGTTGCCTTTAGATTGAATTTTTCAATAGCATAACGAAGCGCTACTCCGCCCATTACTGCGGCTCCACATAAAACATTGTGCCCACAACCTTGTGCCGGAGCGCCTTCAATTACAGGGCTGGGGTACGGAACATCTTTATGTTGCGATAAGCCGGGCAGGCAATCATATTCCACATTAATTCCAACAACAGGTCCCTGGCTGCCGTAAGTTGCAACAAAAGCCGTTGGCATTCCGCCTGTTCCTGTTTCGATTGAAAAACCATGCTTTTTTAATATGTGAGTAATTTTCTCAAAGGCATTATATTCTTCCAACCCAAGTTCCGGATTTTCCCAAAGAAAGTCTGTTAGCTCGTGAAATTCTTCCTTGTTTTGCTCAGCCCAGTCTTCAATAAACTTTTTTATCTGATTATTAATTTCGTTTTTCACAACCACTTTCCCTCCCTGCCGAATAAAGAATTGCTTGATTGCCACTAATGGCGTTGCACAAATTGCACGTGTACTGACATAGCTCGCAACATTTATGCCAAGCTAAAAAGTTGACAAAAACCTACCATATAGTGACTTAGTAATGTCAATGTGGTTAGCGTCAATTTTCGAAAATAATTATATTCATTTTATTAATTTTATGATTGTATGAAAAAAATAATAAAATTTTCTTGTCCGAATGACAACTTCTCGATTCTGGTAACACATACACTTATAATAAAAAGCACTGAAAAATAATGTTTTTTGCCTTTAAATTGAAACTGCAATGACTTAATAATTTAATACAGCGTGGCATATGGCACAGTAATTGCTCTGTATTACTATGTTATTCTCAATTTGCTAAGTGTTGGATATGGTATGTTTCAAAGAATTGTTAAACTAGGAGGATATTATGCGAGGGAAAAAATTAAAAGTTTTAGTTACGCTAATTTGCATAGCTATGGTATTCGGGAGTTTAGTTGCATGCGGCAATGGCGGCAACGGCGGTAACGGCGGTAACGACGACCGCAATGATAACGGTGCTGGCGGCGATACACAGCAGCAGTTTATTATACAGTTTGGTCACGTTGAAGCCGAAGGAAATCCGGGATACATCGCAGCCGAGGAATTTGCAAGAGTTGTTTATGAAAGATCAAATGGCAGACTTGTGGTTCATACTTTACCTGCAGGAGTATATGGTGGTGAAGTAGCCATGACTGAAGCGACTTCAATGAATATTCTCCAAATGTCAACAGCCGCAACAGCAGTTTTGACAAGCTATGACTCTAATTTCATGCTTCTTGACTTGCCTTTCCTGTTTGATTCAAGGCAACAGAGTCGTGCAAATTTGGATGGGGCTCTTGGAGACGCTTTAAATGAATTATTGCCGCAATTCGGATTAATTAGTTTTGGATATCAATGTAACGGACTCAGACATATAACAAATAATATTAGACCGATACATGCTCCCGACGATTTAAACGGAATCATGATGAGAGTTATGGAAAGTCCGGTATTTATAGAAATGTTTAGGCTTTTGGGTGCAAATCCTATTCCTATGAGTTTTACCGAAGTTTATATGGCTCTGGCTCAAGGAACCGTCGACGGTCAGGAAAATGGGCCGGCTCTTGTTTATACTACCCGATTCTTCGAAGTTCAAAGATATTACAGTCTGACAGGTCATGTGCATTCCACAAACATTGTCATGATGAGTGCTGATTTTTACAATAACCTTCCTGCAGATTTGCAGCAAATCGTAAGAGAAGAAGCACGAAGAATATTAGTTCTGGAGCAACGAGAAATCATGGCTAACTTGGAAGATATATTTCTCGAAAGATTAATTGAAGAAGGAATGATAGTTAACGAGATTACACCGGAAAACATGCTTTTGTTTATGGAAGCAGTTCTGCCAATGCAAGACTATTTCAAAGGCGAACATGTTGAAGAAAGGTTTTTCGACTTGATTGAACGATAATTTATTCAATGTTACGTATTCTCATATTGCCAAAATATTGAGAAATGATATATTTCAAAAATTGTTAAGTTTAGGAGGATATTATGAAAAGAAAAGAATTTAAAATTTTAGTTGCGCTAATTTGCGTGGCCATGGTATTCGGTAGTTTTACCGCATGCGGTAACGGCGGCAATGGCGGTGATGCCACTAACGGTGGTGACGCTCCAACCGGCGACGCTCAGGAACAGTTTACCATTCAGTTTGGTTTTGTTGAGTCAGAGGGACACTCTGTATACATTACAGCGGAGGAATTTGCAAGAGTACTCTACGACAGATCTGACGGCAGGCTTCTTGTGCACACTTTACCTGCAGGGGTAATGGGTGGCGAAGTAGCTATGGCAGAAGCTGTTTCTATGAATATTATGCAGATGTCAATAGCCGGTACAGCTGTTATGACAAGTTACGATTCTAATTTTATGATTCTTGACCTTCCATTTTTATTTTATTCAAGAGCGTCAAGTCGCGCTAACAAGGACGGTGCTCTGGGGCAAGCTTTGAATGACTTGTTACCTCAGTACGGATTAATAAGCCTTGGTTATCAGTGTAACGGAATCAGGCACATTACGAATAACGTTAGGCCTATACATACTCCGGCTGATTTAGAAGGCATCAGGATTAGAGTTATGGAAAGCCCTGTATTTATAGAAATGTTCAGACTTTTGGGCGCAAGTCCGGTTCCTATGAGTTTTACTGAAGTTTATATGGCGCTATCTCAAGGAACAGTTGACGCACAAGAAAACGGACCTGCACTTGTTTATACTGCCAGATTTCATGAAGTACAAAGATACTACAGCCTTACAGGGCATGTACATTCTTCAAATGTTGTCTTGATGAGTGCTGACTTCTTTAACGGTCTGCCTGCAGATCTTCAGCAAATCATAATGGAGGAGTCCTACAGAATCCTGATTCAAGAGCAGCGAAGAATTGCAGAAAGTCTTGAAGGTGAGTTTATGCAAAACTTACTTGATGCAGGCATGCAAATTAACGAAATCACACCTGCAAATATGACTTTGTTTATGGATGTTGTTATGCCTATGCATGATGCTAAAAGAGGTACTGAAATCGAAGATAGATTCTTTGAGCTTCTTGATCAGTAAAAACACCGGAAAGGAGCGCATGATAAATTACATGCAGACCGATAGTATGGAAAACATAAGCATTAATGAAAATGTAAACGAAAATTCAACTGAAAACACACCTGTTAAAGGCAACAGTGTTATACATAAAGTAATTCATGTTTACAACAAAACTGAAGAATATGTGTTACTTGTCATGTTAACGTTAACCGTGATATTTGTTTTTTATCAAGTATTTATGCGATACGTATTTAATGATGCTCCCCATTGGACTGAAGAAATTTCAAGATACCTTTTCATATGGTTTTCATGGTTAGGAACAAGTTTAGGACTTCGTTCAAATGAACACATCCGAATCCAGATACTTGAAAATTCTTTAATTAACAGAGGCCATCTAAAAGCAAAAACGTTGCTCATGTTGTTCATCTATTTGGTTTGGATTGGTTTCACAATTGCTCTGGCGATTTTAGGTTTTCAGTTTGTAAGTTCGTTGGTTGCAATGAACACTTTGTCAACCGGACTTAGATTGCCTTTATCGATTGTGGCTGTTTCAGTTCCTGTTGCATGCACAGCAGTTAGCATCAGACTTGTTGCACGTATTTACTCTGAGATTATTAAATTGAAGAATGGGGGTGCCGAGTAGTATGGAAATCACTTTATTATTTGTCGTGATGCTTGCTTTGATTATAGTCGGCGTACCCATTGGTTATTCCATCGGTGTCTCAACTTTATTAACCTTAATTATATTTACTGAGATTCCACTGGTCATGGTTGCGCAAAATGCGTTTAGAGGAATTGACTCATTCCCGCTAATGGCGATACCATTCTTCATTCTTGCCGGAAATCTGATGACTCAAGGGGGGCTTGCCAGAAGAATAGTTAGTATGGCAAATGTCTTTGCCGGAAGGAGTACGGGGGGACTTGCCAGCGTGGCGACTCTCGGTTGTATGTTTTTCGGTGCAATTTCAGGTTCTGCAATTGCCACAACCTCTGCAATGGCAACAATGGTTCTTCCTGAAATGGAAGCAAAAAATTATGATAAAAATTTCAGTGCATCACTTGTGGCCGCTGCCGGTACTGTTGGTATTATTCTTCCGCCAAGTATACCTTTTGTAGTATACGGCGTTGTAACAAATACCTCAA
>JGI20163J26743_11537992_pt1 | contig 12074 bp, 10 predicted proteins | sample TergutCu122P1_FD_26743 | JGI IMG/M metagenome (IMG submission 26743) | reverse complement strand
TTTGATGTATGTACATGAGGCAGATCGAAACCGCTTATAGGCGGAATAAATTCCTTTGCACCCATTGCAAGTATGACTTTATCAGGTGAAATGTTTTTTATTAGCTCAATATCAACGCAAGTGTTAGAAAATAAAGAAGCACCGGCGTCCTTTGCATCAAGAATCATAGATTCAATATTATTTGCAATTACTTCCTTACCGGGGATTTTTTTAACACAATTCATGGTGCCCCCAAAAGAAGAGTCATCGGTATAAAGGCTGACTTCGTGACTGCAAAGCGCAAGGTACTTAGCGGCTAAAAGTCCGGCAGGACCGCCGCCGACAATCATGATTTTTTGTTTTTCGTTAAGTGAGTTTTTTATAGTGTTAAACTTGCGCTCATGCCCAATTAATGGGTTAAAAATACATGTTGCCGGTTTGTATCTTAATATATTTTCGATACATCCTTTATTGCAACCGATGCAGCTTATATATGGTAGATTATTTTTGATTTTTCTTGCGAAACCACTGTCCGCCAAAAATGCTCGCGCAGAGCCAATAAAATCGGCAAAGTTTTGGTCTAATATTTCTTCAGCAGTTTCAATGTTATTGATTCGGTTGCATGCAATAACAGGTACTTTGACAACATCACGTATGGCAGCAGATAAAAAAGCATATCCGCCACAAGGCAGTTGTGTTGAAATTTGAGGGATTTGAGCCTCGTGCCAACCGCCCGTTACATTTACTGCGTCAATATATTTTTCTGCTTCGACGCAAAAATCACGCATATCAAGAAGAGAGTACCCACCTAACATATCGGAGCCGGAAATTCTCAAAATGATAGGATAGTCTTTGCCTACAGCATTTCGAACGCTTTCAATTACTTTCAGTGGAAATCGAAAACGATTTTCCTTACTTCCGCCATAAATATCATTTCTTTGATTCGTTTTTTCAGAAAGAAACAGAGATAGCAAATAACCTGCGCTGCAACTTATTTCAAGGGCATGAACGCCGGCTTGTTTGCATAAAATTGCGGCGTTGGCAAACTGCAAATAAATGTCATCGATTTCCGTAGCAGATAACTCTTTTGGAACGGTTCTATATATGGGAGACGGAATAGGCGAAGGTGCGACGGGCAGCGCATTTTTATCTGCCAAAGTGCCTTCCTTTGCATTTCGACCCACATGGAAAAGCTGCACACAAAGTTTACAACCTTCATTTCCGACTTTCGTAGCGATATCTGCTAAAATAACCATATTTTCTTCCGACACAATTGGCTTATGGGAATGCGATGCAGAAGCATGAACACCCATAGGCATTGTTACCATAGCAGCGTCGTTTTTCGCTCTTTCGACTAAAAAATCTGCTTTGGATGAAAAAGCCATTCCCGATTGAACAGCAGTCATAATTAATTTGTTTTTTAATTCAAGTGTTCCAATTTTTCCCGGTGAAAATAGTTTGCTCATGGTATCCCTCTTTCTGTAAACTAAAAAGTAACTCTTCAAATTGACCCGTCGCAATTGTGTAGTTAGAACTGTCAACTAGCAGGAATTTTCCTACATATTTGGCATCTAACAAACATTCCGATTGGCAACCATTTATCAAAACTGTGATGTCAAAACTTTCGCCATCATCTGCGTTATACAATTGAAATTCACATTTATCGGCGAACTTGTTTTTTAGAGAAGAATAAAATTCCCAACGGTCAAAGTAGGAATTGCATCCGCCACAAAACAAAACACCAACTTTTGCTTTTTGCTGCATACCTGATAATTTCCTTTTAAAATTAAATAAAAACTTCATTAAAAATAGTACTAAAAAAATTATATAGCACAATAAGAAAAATTACCATAACAAATTATCAAAATAGCTTCCCAAATGCAGAAGCTATTGGTATACTTATGTAGGAATTCTTAGTGGGTAAGGATTATATACATAAGCTATGGAGGAATAAAATGAAGACAAAAGATATGTTGCGTGGAGTGTGGGCTCCAATCACAACCCCGTTTTTATCTAATGAAGAAGTAAATTACGATGGGCTTAAAGAAAACATGAGTGTTTATGCGCAAAGTGGAATTCACGGATATCTTGCATTAGGGTCTAACGGAGAAAATAAAAGTTTACTGCAAGACGAGAAGCAAAAAGTGTTGAGCACGATTATAAAATATAAATCACCGGCTCAAAAAGTTATGGTTGGTTGCATTGCTGAAAGCACGATTGAGACGATTCAAATGGCGAAGGCTGTAGCATCTGCAGGTGCTGATTGTGTTACGCTGCTTCCGCCAAGCTACTTTGCAAAGCAAATGACCGATGAGGCGTTAACTCGGTATTTCGTTGATGTAGCAGATAGTGTGAATATACCGGTTTTAGTTTATTGTGCACCACAGTTTAGTGCAGGCACTATTCTTTCAACGTCTTTGATTCAAGAAATTGCAAAACATCCAAATATTGTGGGAATGAAAGATTCTTCAACCGGTAATATTGACAAATATATTGATATTGCTCCGGAAGATTTTGTCGTGATGGCAGGATCTGCAAACATTTTCGGCCATACTTTGGAAAGAGGAAGTGTTGGGGGTATTATGTCGTTATCAAATATATTTCCAAAATTCTGTGTAACTTTGTATGACGCTTTTATGAGCAATGATAAAGAAACTTTTAACAAACTAAATGAAAAAATGTTACTCTTAAATACCGAAATATCAGGAAAAGGCGGAGTTGCGGCAGTAAAAGCTGCGATGGACATGGTAGGGCTGGCCGGCGGAGTGCCAAGGTTACCGCTGTTGCCGCTTTCAGAAGAAATACGCAGTGACATAAAGAAACTTTTGGAAGTAGAAGGGATGATTTGATTATGAAAAAGGTTGTGTTTGCTCAAAACACGTCAACTTATATAACCGATCTTGTTATCCCCTTTGCACAGGTTGCAGTTATTGAAGAAGGAAACTTTGAGGCATTAAAAAAAATATTACCGGACGCAGAAGCTATCGTTGTGGGCACTTGGGTAAAGTTTACTGCTGAACTTATGGATATTGCTCCTAAGTTGCGAGTTATAAGCAGAACCGGCGTTGGTGTTGACACTGTAGATGTTGCAGCAGCAACAGAACGTGGAATTATGGTGTTAAACACACCAAATGCAAACAGCTTGTCAGTAGCAGAGCATGCCGTTGCGATGATTGGTGCTATGGCAAAAAACTTTTTTTATTTGCATAAACAAACTGTGCAAGGGAACTTTTCTGCTCGGCGTCAGTATAAAGCAACAGATTTAAACAGAAAAACTTTGGGTTTGGTAGGATGTGGAGCAATTGGACGTTTAGTTGCGGCAAAATGTCGTGCAGCATACGATATGGAAATTTTAGCATATGACCCATACATTCAGGGCACACCGGAAGGAACTACACTTGTTGAGGACATTGAGACTGTTTTTTCAAATTCTGATTTTGTATCTGTGCATCTGCCGCTTACAAAAGAAACACGACATATTGTAAATGCAAAATTAATCAGAACAATGAAGTCTTCTGCATATTTAATTAATACAGCACGAGGCGGACTCGTGGATGAAGAAGCGTTGTATAACGCATTAAAAAACGGCGACTTAGCAGGTGCGGCACTTGATGTTTTTGAACAAGAACCACCACCGGCAGATTGGAAGCTTGCAACTTTAGATAATATTTTACTTACACCTCATTCAGCCGCACTAACGAAGGAATGCGTTGAGAGAGTCGCTGTTTATGCGGCAAAAGGGGTAATTGAGTGGTTAGGTGGCGAAACGCCACAATTTGTGTATAATAAAGCTGTACTTGAAAATGGAAGATGAAAGGAGAAAACTGTGAAAAATAAATTAAAAGCATTGCTGTTTGATTGCGATGGTGTACTGGCTGAAACAGAAGCCGATGGTCATCGTGTTGCATTTAATAATACGTTTGCGTCTTGTGGTATCGATGCGTTTTGGAGTGTTGAAGAATATGGGGAATTATTAGAAATTGGTGGTGGTAAAGAGCGGATGACTGCTTTTTTTGCCAAGTACCCTGAAAAATATCCACCTGAAAGTTTTAATGCTGAGTTGATCGGTCGTTTGCACAAACTTAAAACGGCAGGGTTTATGGAACTTGTGCCATCACTGTCGCCACGTCCGGGAGTGAGACGTTTGATGTTGGAAGCTGTAGATAACGGACTGCAAGTTTTCATATGTTCCACATCAAATGAGCAAAGCGTTACAACAATTGCAAAATCTATTCTTGGTGATGAAATGGACAGAGTGATTACACATATATATGCAGGAGATGTGGTAAAAGCAAAAAAACCTGCCCCTGACATTTATTTAATGGTATCAGAAAATCACGGCATAAAACCGGAAGAATGTATGGTAATTGAAGATACGCGCATTGGGCTTTTATCGGCAACTTCTGCCGGAATGCCGTGCGTTGTGACCATGAGTGAGTATAGCAAAGACGAGGATTTTACTGAAGCTGCGGCAGTTTTAACTTGCCTTGGTGATGAGGCAACGGATGCTTTACCTATAAGAGGTTTTTCAAGGGAAAAGAAACAGATAACGTTAGCTGACTTAGAAAGTTTAGTGCGCTAGTTATTAACTTTGTTCATTAAGAACTTTTATGGCAGCTTTTACAGTACCGATTAGAGAGCAATTTTTCTTGACAACAAATTTATGTTTAGGAAAGATGCTCTCTTTAAATTTTTGATATTCCTCTGACAACATACCTCCTGTCCAGTAGATGGTATCATTTAGAGGCATATATTCTTCAACAAGTTGCATCATTTTTATCGTAGGCTCGAAAGTTCCATACAAAAGACTGCGAAGCATGTCTTCGCGAGTTGTATCAAGTGTTAATCCCGAAAAACCACCTGTCTTTCTTGCAATGCTATGTCTGTCGCCTGACAAATGTGGTCTAAAACGTACAGTTGGGGGAGTTGTACAAGCGACAACATCACGCAAATATTCATCATAAAAATAACTATCATCCATTTCGTTGCAAAATTGCGATTTGAACCATTCGACTGCAATGCCGCCGACTGTAATTGCGAGATAAAGCCATGTACCGTCTTCCATTGACGTGCGGCAATAATGTTTTTCATTTGGCTTGGGTGTGTCTGTAACAATTTGCATTATTTCACTGGAGCCGGAAATATTAACTATATCACCACTTTTTGTTGCACCTGCACCATATGCGGCAGAGCATGAATCATTTGCTCCCACTAAAACAGGAGTACCGGCTTTTAATCCGAGATCATGTGCAGCTTGGCTTTGTAGTCGCCCGGCTAACGATAAAGATGGACGCACTTCAGGAAGCTTTGAACCATCGAGTCCCATTGCACCAACTATTTCCTCTGACCAACCATCGTTTGTAAAAGTCTTATATAATCCTGTAAAAGACGCATGAGATGGATCAATTATAAACACATCACATAATTTTTTGTGCAAATATGTATTCATATGCCCTAGAACGTAAGCAGTATTATAAATTTCCGGTTCGTTTTGCTTTAACCACAACATACTGCTTACAGAAATTCCACCGGCGAAAGGGAGATTGCCGTTTATTTGCAAAAACCGCTCTTTGGGAAGTTGTTTAATTGCATAACGTGATTGCAAAAAACTTCGACGATCCAAATGCATAATTGTTGGATACAGATGATTCCCGTTACGATCCATCGCTATAAGGCTAGGACAAAAAGCATCAAACGCAAAGACATCAATGCTTGGCAGAAGTTCCTTAAAATGCGCACAGCCTTTAATCAGAGATGAATAAATCAGTTCGGGATTAATTTCTGCACGATTACCTATTTTTTGATAATCATAATGTATTTGATGAGTAGCAATTTCATTCAATTGCTCATCATATATTCCCAATTTAGTTGATGTGGTTCCAACATCTGCAGCTAATATTCGCATTTTACCCTCCATGGCTTTGGAATTGTGTTTTTCAATTGGATTAAATAATGTTCAGAGAAACATTTTCTCCGGCAAAAAGTCTGATGAAACGCTCAATTTCATCTGTGCAAGCATCTTCTACCGCTTGATCGAACGGTATAGGTGCAATTTTTTCATCCATAAGTAAGTTTTTAGCAGTATTTAAATATATATGCTTTAGGGCAGTGGAAATATTAACCTTTGCTGTGCCTAAGCGAATTAACTTTGAAAAATCTTCGACTAAAAGGCCGGTTCCACCATGTACAACAACAGGAATATTATGGTTTCCTAACTGTTCAACTAAGTTAAAATTAATGACCGGTCTCCCTGTATAAACACCATGTGCCGTACCGATTGCGGGAGCAACGGCATCGATTCCGGTTTTTTCGACATACTCCATCGTTTCCTCAAATGAGGCAAGTATAGAGGTGTCGTGTGAAATATCGTCTTCCACACCTGATATGATACCAATTTCGCCTTCAACAGCAACACCGTAGTAATGTGCGAACTCAACGATTCTTCGAGTTCGTAAAACATTTTCATCAAATGTAAGATCAGAGAAATCTACCATTACAGAGTCCCAACCGGCTTTAACACATTCTTTCACAAGTGTTTCATCTTTGCAGTGATCAAGATGAAGCGCTACAAGCACGTTTGCTTCGTTTCTGACGCTGTCAACCATGTCAGCAAAAGCAGTCACACCATATCGTTTCACAGTGCCGACTGATGGTTGAATTATGACGGGACGTGACGCATTTTCTGCTGCGCGTATTACGGCACGGGTTGTAATATGATTTAAAATGTTAACGGCCGCAATGGCTGTACCTGTATTTTGCGCATTTCGCAAAATTTGATTAAATAAATTATCTGTCATTGTATGCCTCCATTGTTGAAATATTAAACTTTTTATGATTAAACACCATGTTAGCATATAAGCATTTTGATTGTCAATAGGCTTGATTTCGGACGGCATTCATGTTAGAATTTATAAACGGATTACATGTTCGGAATATTTAGAAATTAAAGGAGGCACCACATGGATAATGCCAGAAGAATTATCAAATCACCTCTAAAATATGTGCAGGGAGCAGGTGAAATCGAAAATTTGGCAGCACATTACAAAGCCCTTGGAAACAAAAAGGCGTTCTTGATTTTATGTCCTGTGAACTATAGTGAAAATCGCGACATAATCGTATCAAGTTTCGAAAAAGAAAATATACCGTATGAAGTGGCGGCTTTCGGTGGAGAGTGTAGCAAAGGTGAAATAAAACGCTTACAAGAAATGGTGAAAAGTGCCGACGTTATTGTTGGAGTCGGCGGTGGTAAGGCAATCGATGTAGCGAAAGCTGTGGCATATTATTTGAAGTTGCCGGTAATTATTGTGCCAACACTGGCATCAACCGATGCGCCATGTAGTGCTGTGGCTGTGCTTTATTCAGATGACGGAGTTTTTGATGAAACTATTGTACTGGATGCAAACCCTAATTGTGTTGTTGTAGACACTGAAATTATCTCAAAAGCGCCTGTCCGACTTTTAGTAGCCGGGATGGGTGACGCACTGGCAACATACTTTGAGGCACGCGCAAGTTGTGCGAGCAATAGTCTTACAAGAGCCGGTGGGGTTTCGTCGGTATCTGCACAGGCTCTTGCTAAGCTCAGTTATGATATTCTCATAGCAGATGGGCTTGTAGCAAAATGCGCAGTAGAAGCAGGCGAAATTACCCCGGCTGTGGAAAATATCATAGAAGCGAACACTTTCCTTTCCGGAGTTGGTTTTGAAAGTGGCGGACTTGGGGCAGCACACTCTGTTCACAACGGTTTGACAGTTTTACCTGAGGCAAAGGGATTCTTTCATGGTGAAAAAGTAGCCTTTGGCGTGCTTGTGCAATTAGTGTTGGAAAACGCAGATGATGAAGAAATAGCTACTGTTTTTAACTTTTGCAAATCGGTAGGGCTTCCTACTAGCTTGGCACAATTAAACATAACAGATGTTACACCGGAAAAACTTATGGCTGTGGCTACAGCAAGCTGTGCTGAAAAGCAGGCAATTCACAATATGCCGTTTCCTGTAAGTCCTGAAATGGTGCGTGATGCAATAATAAAGGCTGATAAGTTGGGAGAGATGCTCACGTGAAAAATGAAAAAGTGTACCTGCAATATGAACTTTGGAAACCTCTCTTAGAATGCTTTAATGACGGCATGTATTTGACGAGCGCTGATGGGATGACTATTGGTGTAAACAAAGCGTACGAGAGGATTACCGGGATTGAGCGAAGCAATTTTATTGGCAGGTATATGAAAGACATTGTTGCGGAAGGACTTGTATCGAAAACAATTACAGACGAAGTTGTCAAAGCAGGTGTAGAAATAACGGTAGAGCAATATATCAAAGGTGGCAGACGTGTGATAATAAACGGAAAGCCTATTCATGATGCAGATAATAAAGTTAGCCATGTTTTAACTATTGTTCGTGACATGACTGCAATAGACAGCCTCCAGTTTGAAGTTGGAAAACTGCGTCAAATTGCGGGAGAGTACAAAGAACAGCTTGATACTCAAAATCATGAAGTGAAATTTGTAGCAACCTCAAGTTCTTTCAAAAAAGCGGTTGATTTGGCACGCAAAGTATCAAGCATTGATTCGACTGTGCTTATCTTGGGTGAGTCAGGCACCGGCAAAGAAATCATAGCAAAAGAAATACATGAATGCAGTCATAGAGCGAACAATCGATTAATTAAGATAAACTGTAGTGCAATTCCTGAAAACCTTCTTGAGTCTGAACTGTTTGGTTATCAGGGTGGTTCTTTTACCGGTGCAATATCCACAGGGCGCATGGGAATTTTTGAAGCTGCAAACAATGGGACTGTTTTTTTAGATGAAATAGGGGAAATGCCTCTATCATTGCAAGTAAAATTACTTCGAGTTTTGCAAGAAAAAGTTATCACACGTATAGGCTCAACTGAACCGATATGTGTTGATACAAGAATCATTGCTGCTACAAATGAAAATCTCGAAAAATTAGTTTTGGAAAAGCGTTTTCGTAAAGACTTATATTTCCGTTTGAATGTCATACAGATCCATACCCCGCCTCTGCGTCAGAGAAAAGAGGAAATCCCTGCGTTAGTTGACTTTTTCGTAGCGAAAATTAATCAGCAGTACAAACTTAATAAAGAATTGCATCCGGACTTAATTCAGCGATTCTTAGATTATGACTGGCCGGGTAACGTTCGGGAGCTGGAGAATGTGGTGGAGCGATTAATCGTAACTTCAGATAGCGATTATATTTCCGAAATCGACTTGACCTGTTTTGTTTCAAATATTGAAGAAAGCAAATATGACCTTGTGTTTTCCGGGATTATCCCACTGCAACAAGCATATGAAAAAATAGAGCAATATTTATTAACCGAAGCGTCCAAAAAATTTAAAACAACATATGAAATTGCAGATGCTTTGGGAATTAGTCAACCAAGTGTTTCGAGAAAAATGAAAAAACATGTGAGTGAAACCACAAATGAGAATCAAACGTAAAGAATGATTCCGCTTTGAATGATTGATGCACGGGCAAATCAAAACTTGACTCCAATTTGTTGACACGTCAAGTTTTGTTGTTTTTTGAAGATAAAATCATTTCCGAGATTCTGATTTTTCAGTTAAATTAATCGTAAAAACGCCTATTTGCAATACGATGCAAAATCGAGACTTTTTGATGAAAAACCTGGAATGAAAAACGCAAAAAAACATTGATTTTGGCACTTGTTTTGCGATATAATTGTAAGGTCAACATACGCATTACTGGGAATTGTGATGTGAAATCAAGTTTAGTTTTTTATAAAAAAGGAGAAATAATATGTTTAAAAAGAAACAATTGGCGATATGTATCGTACTTGTCATGGCTTTAGTGCTTGCTGCATGTGGTAACGGTGGCGGCACTCAACCGGCAGCGCCTGCTAACGGTAATGGCGATGAAACACCACCACCGGCAGGTGAGACTTTCGAATTTATCATCAATCACCTTGTAGCTTTAGATGACCCATTACATCTATCATGGTTGCATTTTGCAGAGTTGCTTGAAGAAAGAAGCGAGGGACGTATTCAAGTTACAATCTTTGGTAACAGAGTAATCTCTAACTCTGACCTTGAAGCGGCTGAGTCTGTTAGACAGGGAATTGCACATATGACATCGACACCACCATCATCTGCTGCTGCACTTGGGAATGTTGCGGGCTTCCGTATATTTGACTTCCCTTATATCTTTGAAACTTTAGATGACCTTTATCTGTATTTCGACAGTGATCTGTTCATGGGAATCAGTAACGAACTTGAGGCAAATACAGGCGTACGCGCACTTCCTGGATACTCAATCGGTTGGGTAAATGTAATGACAGTATCTGATCCTATTAACAATCTTGCGGATATGTCAGGACTAAGAATTCGTACGATGCCTGCAGACGTTCAAATGGGTATAATCTCTGCAGTTGGCGCAAGTCCTACACCTGTTGCTTGGGGTGAATTATTTACTGCGGTACAGCAGGGTGTAGTTGACGGATTTATTACATCAACAAGCCTTATGGTTTCAGAGCGTTTCTACGAAATTTGTGACTACTTGCTTAACTGGCAAATTCTTGCTAATGCACACGTTCCACAAGTAAACGTTGCTTGGCTTGACTCACTTCCTGCAGATCTTAGAGAAATTTGGGAAGGTGCTTTTGTTGACTTTGTTAGATATGCACGTGCAAGACTTGCCCAAGCTGAATATGATTCTTTGGATCACATGCGTGCTGCCGGCGTAACAATCGTAGATCTTGATGATGCTCTTCGCGCTCAATTTAGAGATGCGACTGAATCAGTATTTTATGATTTTGAAGACGAAGCCGGACCTGGAACAGTAGCAGCAGCTCGTGCTTTAGTTGGCAGATTATAATTTAATTTTAATTTAAAAACATACTTTTTCGCTTTTTCTGCGGGCTTATGCGTTTTATTGTTGATGTGTGTCTGATATCAGTAGTATTTATACGCTATCTCGCAGAAAAAGACTATTACGCGCTAGACGTTTTTAAGTTTAATTAAGCAAATTACACAAAAATAGAAGGGAGACCACTTGTGGAACAATTAAAAAAAGGGCTTAACAGCATTGAAGCGAATGCCAGTGCAATTCTTTTGATGCTTATGTTAGCCATACTTTTTGCTCAAGTTGTATTGCGTTATATATTTAATGCTCCTACTGCTTGGTCTGAAGAAGTGGCGCGTTATATGTTCATATGGTTTGCCTATTTGTCAGCATCAATGTGTGCATTAAGCAATACTCACATTCGTATTGATACAATGGTAATGATATGGCCTAGAATTATCCGACCGTATATGTTCTTTGTCGGGAATCTAATTTTCTTCCTGTTCTGTTTGTTTACAACTTATTATGGATGGTTGTTTACACGCTCTCTTATGGACGCAGGTCAAATCTCTGTGGCTCTTGGCATGGAGATGTGGATCGTGTTTGCGGCATTGCCGGTCTGTAACCTTTTAATGATGATTCGTATATTACAATCAACATACAAAATAGTTAAAGACGGTTCGTACAAGACGGCATAAGATGCAAACATTCGATTCAATAAAGAAAGGAGAGTATAAATGGAAGGATTACTCGTAATAATAATTTTTTTCGGACTACTATTTTTTAATGTGCCTATTGCAATCGCTTTAGGTGTAAGTAGTGTTATATATACAATGTTTTTCTCGCCGATTCCGTTGAGCATGTTGATTCAATCATTTGTAAGCGGATTGGATTCATTTACACTACTTGGATTGCCATTTTTCATTTTGGCAGGAAATATTATGATGAACGGCGGCATCTCAGATCGGCTCATCAAACTGAGTGATGCGATATTGGGTAGGCTTCCCGGAAGTCTGGGTATTGTGACAGTATTTTCAAGCTTGATATTTGGATCCATTTCCGGATCCGGCCCGGCTACGGTTGCATCAATTGGTGGAATTACGATCCCTGCTATGATTAAAGAAAAATACGATCGCGGTTTTGCGTGTGCATTAGCTGCGGTTTCAGGCTCATTTGGTCCTCTAATCCCACCAAGTATTGTTATGATTGTATTTGGGGTTTCTGCTCAAGTATCAATAACAACTCTTTTCATGGCGGGAATTTTGCCGGGTATAGTGGTGGCGA
>JGI20163J26743_11537994_pt1 | contig 12082 bp, 9 predicted proteins | sample TergutCu122P1_FD_26743 | JGI IMG/M metagenome (IMG submission 26743) | reverse complement strand
GAGATTTGATGGTATCTAACTACATATGGCGGAATAGCTCAGTTGGCTAGAGCATACGGTTCATACCCGTAGGGTCGCTGGTTCAAATCCAGTTTCCGCTATGCCTGTGAAAAGGTGGGAATACCTATGATTAGTAGGTTATCCCACTTTTTTCTTACTCTGGATAGATATTACGTTTTGGGTACTCTTGGGTACTATTACATTTTTCAGAGCGTTTACCACCTTATCGTAGGCTTCATCTTTTGTGTTAAGGTCAAAGATATAATTGGTCAAAGTAGTTTGTTCATCAGCATGCCCTAGCAATTTACTAATAATAGGAACAGATATATCATTTGCATACAGGTTGGAAGCATAAGTTTTTCGGATTGCGTGCATTCGCCTTATGGGAATATTACTATTTCTACAGGCTCTTTCCATTGCGTGGATAGCATCATAAGGAGGGATAATACTATTGTCCTTGATAAAAAGATAATCCTCTACCTGTTTGTTGTAGTCCTTGTTAATCTGCTTAACCCTATCAATAATCTCTAATGCTCTCTCTGTTAATGGCACTTCTCTGATTCCACAATCGCTTTTGGCATGATTGACCACCTCGAATCCTATTCGGGCTCTAGGATTGCGTATATTTCTAACATCTGTGGCATCTACTTGTTGTCTTTGAACCTTTAGAAATATACTGCCGTTCCTTTTGATGATGTCAGATTCTCTTAGTGCTAGGAGTTCTCCACTTCTTAAACCTGTTTCAAAGCAAAGGAGGCAAGCAAGAGGTGAAGTGTCGGCGGGTTTTTGCTCATTTTGTTTTGCCAAATCTTTGAGAATATCTATCTGTTCATGAGGGAAAAATATAGTTTCCTCACTTTCCTTTTTCCGATTAGGTTGTATTTTACTCCTGACAACCTTAACTCTATAGGGATTTTTCTCCAGATATTCGGCATCATCTACAGCATACTCGAAAGCTTGTTTTATAACGCCCTTAATATTGTTAAAAGCTTTATTTGAGATAGTCGATTTCACATGGCCTTTCCCTTTTTCAACAACAGTGTAGTTATCAAGAATATAGGCGTGAACCTTATCAAAATCCAGTTTTGTAACTTCATCAATAGGCTTAGTAATAAACCATTTTTGGGGTTCATAATATTTGCGCCAGAATCCCATCATAACAGTGATTGTTTTACCTCTCACAAGTTCTTTTTTCCACTCAAAAAATTCAAATACAAGTTCTTCTACGGTCATTGCCCTTGCTTGTGTGTTGTGGAGAGACGAATGATAATCAATGATATACTGTTCAATATCAGCTTTATTTTTACGTTTGATTCGTTTTCGTCCTTCTGGTTTTGTGAAGTCAGGTTCATACCAACACCATCGGTCTTGCTTCTCATTGTGCCAATACTTATATCCTTTTAATATTTCCTTTCTTTTCAAGATTTCTATCTGTTCGCTTAGATACGCTGAGTCAATAATACCACTATCAAGGGCGTGATTCAATAGCATTACATCAACAGTATTCAGTTTGTCCATTAAATCACGCCCCTTTCAAAATATTATCGTCGCTACTTTGCAGTTACTACTTGAATTGGCTTCACTCGCTAGTAGGTTCTGTGCTTTTTTTCTATTTTATATTTAGAACCCAAGTCGGAATTTTTTCTTGAAGTAGAAGTTCTTCTTCAAAACCATATATCCATCGGGGTGTAGCAGAACTAATCGATTGCCTAATCTAGCCAACTCGGATGGCTCTATCGCCCATTCTTTTGTATCACTTTCAGTAAAGGTGGTATCAAAGCGACTGCTGGTTTTGCTGTATGTCTTTCCTCTTTTATAGCCAATTAGCTTAGCAAAATACTCCTGACTTTCGGAATCACCTATACCGCCTAAAATTACCTTATATGCAAAGTTAGTCAGCATCGCCATTCTTTCATCTCGTCCATAAATAAGGTCAATATCAGCCATACTCTGAGTTAATAGCATGATTCTTATTTTCTTCTTCCGCAATTTCCGTAAGGCATCCAATAGATCGATTCGCCCAAATGAAGCAGCCTCGTCCAGTGCAAAGATAATTGTCTTTTTTGCATCATTTGATCTGTTAGAAAAGTAATCTAAACATTGAGCAGTGATAATTTGCAGTAATGGAGCATACAGCTTTAAGAGATGATCCTCGATCAACACAAAAAGGCTTTCTTCTTCCAGTAAAGCAGGAGTGATTCCCCCTTCCCCTCCTTGGGATCGCCGTATAGAATGTTTTACCCTCTCGTTAGTAGCGAATAATTGGATAGCTTTATAGCACTTATCAAAGCAGCCACTGGTATTCTTTTCGTTGCTATCTTGGAACGAATTGATATAACTGATCGCAATACGATTATCTGTTTTATCAATCGCCCTAAAAAGATCCTTGAAACTGCTATGTGCTATTCTCTCGCATATTTCCACAAAATCATATCCTTCATGGTAAAAAGCTATTAGAGACGCTGTTAGGATATTTCTTCCGCTTGATATAAAGTACTTTTCAGTTTCGTCCATTTTGTTTGCGTCGGGTAGCAATAGCAAAGCAAGTTGTGAGAGTGCTTGATTCATATCCTCGATTGTCTCTAATTTGTCAATCACACCAAATAAATTGTATGGCGGGGTTGATGGATCAGATGGTTCATACACCACTCTGGGAATATTCACATTTTTCTCAATATCGCCGGAAATATCTACCACGAATGCGGTATTTTCCCAACTTCTAAGAGTTGGAACTAATATCGCACTTGTTTTACCCTCCCCGCTTCCGGCAAATACAGCACAATGTCCTTCCATTTCCGTAGGCGAGTAAACGAGTTTTGAGTTTCTTTGTCCAAATATAATTCCCTTTGCGTGTTCTTCTTTTGCTGCTTTAAGTTGATTTTTGTTGCTTTCTCTCCATTTGAGAATTTTGTAAGTAACTACTAATACGAGGATCAAAATCAACGGGAGTAGAATACCAAATATCATTAAAATCCTAATTGTTTGCATGATATGACTTAATTGTTGCATCATAATTACCACCTTTCCCTTTCTCGAGTTAAGTCATGCTTATACTCGTGGTTTCTTTTGTATTCACGGAGTTCCTTTAGTTCTTTCTCTAGTTCGTATTTCTCTTTTATTTCCGCAACAGTCATGTTTCGCCCCTGTTGCTTAGTTGAGCCGGTTAGTACCTGTCCTTTGATACCGTTTGCGTCGAGATATTTCTTTAAGTCGCCATGGAAGTTACGCAGCTCTACAGGAGTGAGGACGTCGTTAGCGCAGATTTTCTCGACTTGAACGTGTTTGGGATTATTGTTTCGTGCTACAGGAATGAAGTTGAGGTGTAGGTGAGGTCGCCCATGAACTAGTGTTGTTACCGGCTTTCCATGTTCGTCAAGTTCTACTTTGTTTGTCCACCGTTCTCGAACCGTTTCTCTTTTCCCTTCGTCGAAATGTACTGTTGCTTGAATTACATTTTCTTTTCCATATCTTTCTTCAAGAAACTTGTAAGTGGATTCGAAAAATGCGTACAGTTCTTCCTTTGAATTAATCTCCCTAGGAGCTGTAACAATCCAACCGGCTAGGGTCTTAATATCTGAACGATTATAGACGTAGAGTTCTTCTTTCCGGTGCAAATAGTAATTATAATGGCTGACTCCCCTCCTAGGGGTCAAATCATAATTCAAATGAGTTAACTCTGATGTAATGTCTTTGTTCCTGTCATTGTAAATCTCTCTATTACAATGTTTGATAATATTGATTGCTTCCTTGTGTGTATATTTCTCTACCGATGCCATTATTCATCCTCCATGGTTCACTTTATTTATAGGTGCTACTCGTTCCATACATGAGGCGATTGTTTGTATATCTGGCGATATACAAACAATCTGCCATAACAAGATATGGCAGTTCCCTTTGCCAATTCCTGCCGGAATTGACAAGGAAACTTCCACCGGGCTGTAAACAGCCCTTATCTTGCTCTGCCGAGGGCTGACACTCGTAAACGAGTGTCACAGGGGGAACCCCTGCGCCCGAAGGCTACCCCCTCTGATGTAGTTTCAAAAGTCTTTCCTAAACATGATTTCATCGAGGTCAGTTAGAATTTTTTGAAGCGCAGCTACGTCTTTTCGCCTTTTTGTATTAGATTCCCTATCACAAATTAAAGCTAAAAATGCATAGGTCTCTTTCTCTCCTAATGACTTCTCGAAATTAATCAAAAGGTATTCTATTAGCCCTTGAACAGAATATGTGTGTAGGAAGGACGTATTAAATATAGTGTTCCATTTTGAAGGCAGTCTTTCTTTAAGCATTTGAGACTCTTCTCCGAAAAAAGCACATAGATTTCTTCCGCTTACTTCCGGCAAAGAGCCAAATTGCTTTATTAAGTTATAGGCAACATATTTGGTGCGTGATTTATCGACTACGTGAGTATAAATGTAAATAAAGGCATAGTGATAGTAATCTTCTATTCCCCACGTATGGTGAATAAACAACAATGCTTCATTGCCACTAGGGGTTGCTGGTTTTAATCCAATCAAGTTCAGTAAAAAAGCGCTTGATTTGAAAATAAAACTTTCGAATTTCTGTCTTAACATAATATAATCCTTTCTCTCGCTATTTTTTAGAAGCATTCTTTCACATAGTGAAAATGAATTTTGCGAGAACAGCTTCATCCATAAGTTACAAACATGAAATCTAACATTATTGAGAAATTTTAACATTTTTTATTCTCCTCTGAATCAAAGACAATATAGTTACATAGCAATATATCGGCAATTCTACTGCCACGCTGATTGCTACAGCGCTGTAATTATTTGAACAGAAAAAAATCATCTCATCTATTTTCAGATGTGACGATTACATTTTTCGCTCAGAAAAATATTTCTGTGCTTATTTAACAGATATCAAAATATCAGTTCTCTATAATTTGGGGAAATTAGTTACAGATTTGTAACTATTCGAGAAATCATTTCACCCAATTTCTCAGGTGCGACGATTATATTTTTGTCAGAAAATAATTTCTGCTCATTTAACAGACGTGACGAATCTGTTCTTTATACTTTAGGAGTTCAGTTGCAGATTAACAACCACAAGAAATTAAAAACGAGCCCACTACCCCCATTACATGGGACTTTAGACTCGAATGCTTACACTACGCCTCTGAATACGGCTATCTACTGAATCAAGCATATCACAGGTATCGATTAATTGCAACAAGAAAATTGAAAAAGTTTGCAGAATCTCTATTTCTGTCGTATACTTTAGCTAGGTTTATATAAAAGGAAAGAGGTTAATCATATGACAGCCCAACAACAGAGAGAAAATGCGCGACAATTCATAAACTATTGGAGAAGTCGAGGTTCGGAAAGGAGAGAAGCACAGCAGTTCTGGAATCAATTACTAGGTGACGTGCTTGGTATGGAGAATCTTAATGATATTCAATATGAAAAGCCGGTATATAAAGATGGAACATCAGGCGCTATTGATGTGTACATTCCCGAGACAAATGTTCTAATAGAGCACAAAAGTAGAAATATCAGTTTAGATAAAAAAGAGAGGAAAGCAGATGGTTCTTTTCTAACACCCTATGAGCAAGCAAGAGCATATGAGTGGCACTTACCCAGGTCAGAAAAACCTCGATTTATAGTGACTTGCAATTTCAAGGAGTTTTGGATATATGACATGGAATCACCTCACGCAGAGCCTGTAAAATTACAGCTGGAAAATTTGCAAGACCAACTATACCAGTTAAGCTTCTTGTTAAATAAAAAAGATGTGAACATAGCCAAGGAGCTAGAAGTATCAGTAAAAGCAGGAGAAATTGTTGGAATCCTATATGATGAGCTGTACAAACAGTATATCGACCCAACAGATCCTAAAAATCTACATAGCCTGAATGTTCTTTGTGTAAGACTCGTTTTTTGTTTATATGCAGAGGACGCTGGCATTTTCGGTCATAAAAGAATGTTTCACGACTACATGGAGCAATTTGGAACCCGTGGCTTCAGAGACGCACTGCTCAGTTTGTTTAAACAATTAGATATTAAACCTGAAGATAGAAGCCCTTACTTAAATAGAGATCTTACGGCATTTCCGTATGTCAACGGCAGCCTTTTTAATGATAGTGAGGAAATAGAAATCCCACAGTTTACCGACAAAATTGTAGACACCATTTTGAATCAAGCGAGCAAAGATTTTGATTGGTCTCATATTAGCCCAACAATATTTGGTGCCGTTTTCGAAAGCACTTTGAACCCAGAAACTAGACGAACTGGCGGTATGCACTATACCTCCGTTGAAAACATTCATAAAGTGATTAACCCTCTATTCCTTACTAATCTGAAAGAGGAGTTTGAGGAAATTAAGATTATCCCCGTGCTAAGAACAAAGAGAAATCAGCTTGATAAGTTTCATGATAAGCTGGCGTCATTAAAATTCTTAGATCCGGCTTGTGGTTCTGGAAATTTCCTTACGGAATCTTATGTTTGTATAAGAAGACTGGAAAATGAATTGATTAAGGAAAAAAGAGCAGGACAAATGGTTATAGGAGAAGCTATAAATCCAATCAAGGTATCAATTGAACAATTTTACGGGATAGAGATAAATGACTTCGCTGTCACAGTGGCCAAAACAGCTTTGTGGATTGCAGAATCGCAGATGATGAAAGAAACCGAAGATATTATTCTTCAGGAATTAGACTTCCTCCCGTTAGAATCAAATGCATGTATAGTGGAGGGAAATGCGCTTACACTAGATTGGAATGATGTTGTTGGAAATACTCGAGTAAATTTTGTAATGGGAAATCCACCATTTGTGGGCAAAAACGAACAAACTCCTAGTCAAAAGGCAGAACTCTTATCTGTTTTTGAGAAGCAAAAAAATGTTTCCTCACTTGACTATGTGTGCGGATGGTACAAATTATCTGCGGATTATATAAGAGGTACAAAAGTAAGAGTTGCATTTGTATCAACAAACTCAATTGCACAAGGAGAACAACCTGCTGTACTGTGGAAATCAATAATAGGACAAAATGAAATCGACTTTGCATATAGGTCGTTTATATGGGAAAATGAAACCAAGGATAGTGCTGCTGTTCACTGTGTTATTATCGGATTTAGCCAAAGAAATAACAACAGCAACAAAAAACAACAACAAAAAACAATTTTCGATGGTGAAAACGTGGAATGTGCAAAAAACATTAATCCCTATCTTTTTGACGCACCAGATGTGTTGATTGAAAGCAGAACACATTCATTATCGAACGTTCCCCGTATGGATTTTGGTAACATGCCAAATGACTCTAAAGGCTTATTAAGTGGTTACTCAGACGAAGAGAGGCAAGCTCTAGTTAAGGAAAATCCTGAATTAGAGCAGTGGTTCAAACCTTTCTTAGGAGCAACAGAATTCATCAACAACAAAAAAAGATGGTGTCTATGGCTTGTCAATGCCACGCCTAATCAATTGAGAGAATCAAAGTTTTTAGCATCAATCATGACAAAAATAAGAAATGATAGACTTGCAAGCACTCGCAAAGCTACAAATATGCTTGCTGACACACCTCATCTTTTTGGTGAAATAAGGCAACCGAAAACTGAATATATACTCGTTCCAAGACATTCTTCCGAGCGGAGGCGGTATATTCCTATTGGGTTTGTCAATCCTAGTATTATTGTTGGCGATTCAAATATGGCAATTCCAGATACTTCTCTATACCACTTCGGGATATTGATTTCTAATGTACATAGCTCGTGGGTGCGTGCAGTTTGTGGTAGAATCAAGAGTGACTATAGATACTCAAAAGACGTTGTTTACAATAACTTTCCGTGGTGTAAGCCAACAGACGAACAAAAAGCAAAAATAGAAAAAACAGCACAGGGAATTCTAGATGCTAGAGAATTATATCAAAATATGGGTAGCAGTCTTGCAGATTTGTATGACCCATTAACAATGCCAGTCAAGCTAAGGAAAGCACATGATGAAAACAACAAAGCAGTTATGAGGGCATACGGTTTTGATATCAATAGTATGAGTGAATCGGATTGTGTATCAAAATTGATGGAAATGTATCAAGAGTTAGCTAGCGAAGTGTAAAATTATGCCTAAAGTATAAAAGTTTAGATGGAGTTGTAATTAAATGAAAAAACCAACAATTTTTATTAGCCATTCTAGCTTAGATAAGACGAAAGTGAAAGTCATAAAAGATAAGTTGATTGAGTATACAGGTGGTACAATTGATGTATTCGTATCAAGTGATGGAGAAAGCATCTCGTTCGGGAAAAACTGGCTTTCCACAATTCAACAAGGACTAGAAGATTCAGCAATAATGTTTCTATTTATAACCCCGAACTCATTAGATAATTTGTGGGTATCATTTGAAGCAGGATTTGGGTATTCCAAAAATATTAAGGTTATACCATTATGCTTTGGTGTAAGTGTTTCTGACTTGAAGTATCCCTTAGGTATGCTACAAGGATATGATTTATTATCATCAGATAATCTCAATAACATTATCAGTATTATAAATAAAGAGTTCGGCTGTTCGCATAAATTGTCTTTTAATAAAAGCGATTATGATTCACTATTTGGTGAGCATGGGAATGACGATGCTCTAGATAGACACTTTGCAAGTATAATCAGTCAATTTTCTTGGTCAAAGAGTTATCAACAAAAAGATATAGAAGGTTTAGCAGGGAAAAGTTTGGATTTTTACAACAAAATCAAATGTGGGTTATTGAGTGAAACTGAGAGGTTTCTAAAAAATAAGAAAATGCACTTTACAATTACTGGGAAAGGTACTGATCATATAAGAGTCAATTTTGCAGGTGTACTATTGCGTTTTCCAAGTGCTTATGAAGTCCATAATAGCAACTCCTACTATCATGCTTTCTTCGAATTAACTGTCAGCCCTTATAATCTACATAAAAGTATTGATTTGCTATTAGAATATTATAAGGAAGTTCTAAACTGTGAAGAAATTACTTTTACAATTCGAGTTAAACTTCCGTACAATTTCAAAAAAGAGTCGCAAGATATTTCGGCGCTAATATTCGAAACTGAGAATTTTATACCAGAAAACGAAACAGAGAATACATATAAATGGAGAAGCGGTATTTTACGGATTCATGGTGAATATGATCATTATTTGCAAATTGTGATAACGGCAATCACAATAACATCTGAAGTTTCTATCCTTAATACTAAAGATATCTACTCAATGCTAGGTGCTTTGTACTCTTTAGATATTTTATTCATAGATGAAAATTTACTTCCGGATCAACTCCATAAAATCCATAAAAAGAAAAAAGACTTGGATGACATGAATAAAGCTATTAAGGATTGGGAGAAAAGAACGGTACGTGAACTAGAGATATTGGGAAGAGGAAGACGCTAATTTGAGTAGTAAAAATGTGTTTATCTTCCTAGAGCCGGAAGCAATACGCCGTGCTATTTGACGTTTACGATGCTTTGGAATTTCGCAATCTATGGAGCGAATATAGTCGTAAACCTCTTTCCAGGATCAACAATCGACAATGCAGATAAAAATTTTGGGTAAACTCAACTTTACTGAGATTGGTTAAATTATTTACTATTGATGGTTGCTCGGAGTATATCTTGCCTTGGAACTGCCTAACTTCTTGGCAGCGAACAGTTAGTATATGGTTGATACTGTGAATATTCAACTCATTTTCACCTGCAGTATAGTTTCTAAGGATTTCTACGTTGTCAGTAGAAATACTATATTGCTTTCCTCCTATGTAGATAACTCTGATGGCAAAAGCAGATAGGGCTAAGCAGGATTAGGAGGGAGTATGGAGAATGCAATTAGGGCAGAGCTTGTTTTGAAAGGACATTTTGAAAAATTAAGGGGACTTTCAGAAGATTAAAATGATATGCGCAAAAAAGCAGAGCCACTAAAAGCAGTAATGGAATCAATATATATTACAGCGCTTGCGATTGTAGAAGTTGAAAAGTTTAAGGCGTTTGCTCTTCAACAGGCGGAAAGGCAGCATTCATCCTGTTCATAAAATCTACTACCTCTTCTATGCTTTTTTCTCCAGTCATGATTTTGCTCAACATGTTAAAGGAGATGTCGTTAATCATGGAATTGGACTGGGCAGTATTTTCAGATTGTATACTTGCTGTTAACTTTTCGATTTCCAAGCGATGATTTGTTTCGATTTTTTCAAGTTCATACTTTCGGGTTAGTTCAAATTTTTCAAGTTCATGTTGTTGCTTGCTATTTAACGCATCAATCTCTGCCTTAAACTTCATGCTGGACTTACGGTATGCAATAAAAGCAGCGATTACAGCAGGGAGTGTTGCTGTTAGTAAGGTCAAAAGAATATTGTTCCAATCCATAACATGTCCTCCGATGATATGATAACCTGATTATACCAATAAACAAGGAAACTGTAAACAATGGAAATATAAAAAGCTATGTAGGGTCATACCATGAATTGCGGAAATATGTTGTAGCGAGAACACTTATGCGCTAACGTTGTGAACACAATAATTCATTGCGTATCTAGGCGAACTTTTCCTTTCATTTTTTTGGGTACTTTTTTGGGTACTTTTAAAAAGTGAGGCAGAAAGTACGGTAGTTAGTGGACATTGCCAAAAAATACTGTGGTTCAAATCCAGTTTCCGCTACTGCAATAGACAAGCGCATGCTTGTCTATTGCTGTGTACACCGGAAAGGATTCATGCGAGTGAATAGAAGCGAAGCGACTGCAATTTCACGAGATGAATTGACTCAGAACCCGCAGTCGTCGCAAGCTCCTATTCGCTCGCGGAATCCAGTTTCCGCTACTGCAACAAGTCTTCCGTGGAAGACTTGTTTTCGTATACATAAGAAAAAGGAGAACTGAAAAAATAACAGATGCAGTTTTGAAAAAAGTGGAATGATTATATTGTTGGAAAACATGTTTTCGTATCGTCGAAATGCTCAAGGTATTATAACATTATTTTATTTTCTTGGCACCTTATTGCAGAAGTTGAGCAATTATGTCATACTTATTTATTGTCATATACTTATTTTCGATAAGAGAAGGAAATCAAATTTCATCGTATAACTTCAGGTGATGTAATGTTGAGTGGCTTAGTGGAGGGATTCTCATGAAGGGATATAAATTTATATTTAGGGGCGCATGGTTGATGGTAATGCCATCTATTATCTCCGGTGCAAGAGGAGAATAAATTCCCATATTTCCTTAGAGGCATAGAATATTGTGTAGAGAGACAGTTTATTAACGATACTTTATATGGCCCTCGAAGGGATGCAACCGTTCTTAAACGGCCCTTCCACTATATGTATTACAGCTAATACCGATTATGGAATACTTCCCATGTTGCCATATTTTCAGCAATTACTAGGAGTAGTCTATATATCAGTCATTTTAGCATACACTTTCAAATTATTTTCAATGTTTCCTGTAGAAAGAACAATTTGGCACAATAGAAATAAAATGAATTGGAAAAATCAAATAATAGAGGAAGGTCGAAAAATAGAGGAAATAAAGAAGGAGATAATAAAGAATACAAATAGTATGCGCATGCACATAGTTTTGTAGTCGTTTACTCTTTCATTCAACACGATTTTGTGCTATATTTAGTATGTATCAATAATGTAAAAGGACGGCGAGGAATGAAGCGAAAAGTAGGTTCATTTTTTAAAATAGTTGGCGGTATCTACCTAATTTATCTTGGCGCTACCATGCTTACGCAGATGCAGGGTCGAGAAGGGCAAGGAGACACTTGGCATGGAGTTTCACCATCATTGTTCATCGGTGTGGGTGTATTATTTGTTGTGGTGTACTTATGGATTTTCCTAAAGCCTATTCAATTGTATGCAAAGACAAGGGTTGTAATAAGAAAGAAAATTGCCCGTAAGCAAGCAGAGAGGATTCGGATTCAGGAATTCATTGAGGAAGACTCTGTAGAAGAAGCAGCAGAAAGTGAGCCCATCAGAGAAGAAACGATGAGTGAAAAAATCCAACATTTGCGGCAACAGCCACACAAAGGTTTGATTGGTGGTTTGGCGACAGATTTATTAGAGTTAAAACCACGAGATGATGGAGCTGAAATGGACGATGTTTCGAATACA
>JGI20163J26743_11537996_pt1 | contig 12114 bp, 12 predicted proteins | sample TergutCu122P1_FD_26743 | JGI IMG/M metagenome (IMG submission 26743) | reverse complement strand
GGTTGGCGACATGGTCATGCCGGACTAGTAGTGGATGCAGATAACAGAAAAACTGTAGAAGCAGTGTTTATGGGACGTCCTTCGGCGATTCAACATGTGTCGCACTGGCAGACATATCCTACATTTATCCAACTTAGACCAAAGAATAGAGAAATCGGTGAACATGCAGCGATCTTTGCGCGTGAAAACTTAGTAGGCACAACCTACAATCTTTTTGCAGGGTTGTTTCCCAGATTTACTGATGAAGTTAGAACCACTCAATGTGCTCATCTTCCATGGTTTGCTTATATGCAATTTGGATATGATATAAGTCCCAGCGGAAGATGGCCGGTCACACCAAGAGATATAACAAGATCAGAATATCTGGAAGTAGTGCAGATATTTGGTTTTCACCCCGAAAGGTTGTGGCGATAAGTGAAAGGAGTTGAACTTTATGGCTTTTAAGTTACCAAACTATAATCCACCTAATTTTGATGAACCCAAATTTAAGTCAGCACCCGATTGTAAAATTACAGTAGCTGAAAAAGACGGTGTAGCTCCTGATAATTATCATGCCACATCAATATTTCCCGAGTATTTTAAAGTAAATGGCGAATGGAAGCTTGCAGGCGAAAGTCGCATGGACTGCGTTATCATCTTAAGAGACGATGGGTGCTTAAATGTGGTTGAGATGAGGAATATTAAAAAGGGAGACAAAGTACTTTTAGGTCGTAGTGAAAACGGCGAAGAAGGTATATACTTGCATGCTACAGGTTTTGAGACCGAGAAAAACCTGGAAGAGCAGTTCGCGTTCCGTACAGGGAGAAGCCGTGAGACTGCTTACTCAAAAGATTATGACACATTGTATGAACTGCTTGAACATGAAAAAGAGCACGGTAATATCGTCTGGACTATGGGGCCTGCTTTCGCTTTTGACCATGATGCGCGTTATGCCATGCAGTCACTCATCGAAGGCGGCTACATGCACGGTCTGCTTATTGGCAATGCTTTAGCTACTCATGATTTGGAAGCAGGACTTTTGCGCACGGCTCTGGGCCAAGATATTTATACACAAAAATCGCAAGCAAACGGTCATTATAATCACTTAGATGTGCTTAACTTAGCGCGTCGCAGCGGCAGTATTCCGCAGTTTATAGAAGATCACAACATCAAGGATGGAATTATGTATGCTTGCGTGAAGAAAAATATACCATATGTGATGACGGGTTCTATTCGCGATGATGGTCCAATGCCCGGTGTCATTGCCAGCGCATATGAAGGGCAAGATCGCATGCGCGACTTGGTTCGTTCTGCAACTACCGTAATTTGTTTGGCGACTCAGCTACATACCATTGCAACGGGTAATATGACACCGAGCTTTCGCATAGTTAACGGGCAAGTCAGACCGCTGTATATTTACTCTATCGATATTTCCGAGTTTGCAGTTAACAAACTGGCTGACCGTGGCAGCCTAAGTGCCATAAGCATGGTCACAAACGCGCAGGATTTCATTGTGAATGTGGCAAAGGGTTTAGGAGTGTATTAGAGCTCAGAGTTTATTAAGGCAGATGGTTTTGCTGATGCGAAGTCATCTGTTTTTTGATGCGTTTAATCCGTTTTTTTGCGTTAGCAATTGAAATAAAAATTAAAAAACATTTGCAAATATGTAAAATGTATCATATAATTATATGCAAAATATATCATATTTTGATATGGCAAATACGACATAATACAATAGAATTAAACTTATTAATGGGAGTGAGTATTTTGAGCGAACTACAAAACTTTTTAGATATAGCATTGAAAGATCCAAAAATAAAAGAGTCACGGGAAAGCACGCCGGAGCAAGATATTCGAAAAGCAATGATGTCGGCAAGAACGGAACTTGGGATAACACAAAAACAGCTTGCGGAGCTTACCGGTATACAACAGGCGAATATAAGTAGATTGGAAAATGGAAACTACAATCCAAGCCTAAATATATTAAAGCGAGTTGCAAAAGGATTGGGGAAAAAAGTGAGAATAGAGTTCGAATAAGCAGTAGAGAGGGAAAAATTATGGCAAAACATTTAGCGAAGCTTAATATTGAGTCTTTTCGCGGTATAAAAAACTTTAGATTGGAAGATACCAGCGATATAAATATTATTGTTGGTGATAACAATAGCGGAAAAACAAGTGTGTTAGAAGCTTTGATGCTGCTAAGAAACCCGGGTAGTTTTCCGAGTGTATTAAATGTTGTTAGATTAAGGGCAGCAAGAAGTTTAATTTCTATGGGGCAAATTCCCACGTTTGATGCTTTTATAAACCTATTTAATAAAGATATAAACAACCCCAATATGAAACTTGAAGTTGGTGGTGAGGTAAATAACACTATCTTAAATACTGGAATAAAAGGTGAGCTTGAAGATGTGATGATTGATGCAGAAGAAATGGCAAAGTTTGACTCTAGGATTAGGCAAAAAATGAAATATGGGGAAATTATTTATAATCCAGAAATACCGACTTTCATTGGGGAACAATATTGCACTGTTGGCAAAATTGAAAGCGTTGAAAGCATAAGCTACAATTACTATTCTTCACAACAGATGCGTATTCTGACTCGCGAATTTGCCGTAACGAATTTTTTGTATGTGTCGCCGATAGAGCATTACGGCGGAGAAGTTTTCGACAGGGTGATTCGAAATGAGAATTATAAAAATATAGTGATTAAAGTGTTGCAGACATTTGATAAAGACATAACAGATTTGCTTATCTTAAGAAATGAACACACAAGTATGCCGGTAGAATTTATTAAACATAACAAATCAGGTATTATGCCGTTATCTACTTATGGTGATGGACTAAAGAAAGTAATTTTACTTGCTGACAGAATAGCAAGTGCGCAAGATGGGGTACTATTGATTGACGAGATTGAAACGGCGATTCATATAAGGTCATACCAAGATATTTTTAACTTTGTTGTTAAAGCATGTATGGAGTTTAATGTTCAGCTGTTTGCAACAACGCACAACATTGAAGCCTTAGACAGTATTTTAAAAACTCAATACAATGACAAAACAAGTGAGTATGATAAGAAACAGAAAGATTTAATAAGAGTTATCACGTTCAGAAAAGATGAAAAAACAGGCGAAACCTTGTCGAGAGTTATGCCGGGATCAAAGGTTTTTCATAATCGAGAGAGTTTTGATTTCGAGGTGAGAATATGAATAGTCTTATCTTATGCGAGGGTAAAACTGACGCCATAATTATTAGCTATTATTTAAGCAAAAGTGCGGTTTTTCGTGGTGTGAAAAAAGCCCATATGACAGCCTGAACTTCAATAAGTTGGCTGATAATCAGTTTGTGGGGTGGTATAGAGCAGGAAAAGATTTTCTGATGATTTTCGGTGTTGGCGGAAAAGATAATTTTCGAAATGTATTAGATAAATATATATTAGAAATCATAAAAGAATATCCGAGGAAAGAAAGTTTTGAAAAGATCGCGATAATTAATGATAACGACAATACGAAAGATGTGATAAAAGAACAAAAAGAATGGTTTCAGGGAATAATCGCAAATATTTCTGAAAATCAATGGGCTAAAAACTCGTTTATTAATTCATTTGGAGCAAAAACAGATGTTAAAATTTTATCGTTGTTAATTCCGCCGGATAAGCATGGTGCTTTGGAAAATGTTTTAATGGATGCTATAAGTGAAGATATTGGTGATAAAGTTATCGTTGAAAAAAGTAAGAACTTTATTGGACGCATCAGAAGTGACGCACATAAATATATTTTAAATGATAGGCTAGCTTTGAAGTCGCAGCTGTCTACAGTATTTGCTGTAATGTCTCCTGAAAAAACATTTTATTTACTTGATGAAATAATGCAAGCAGTGAAGTGGGAAAAATATCAGACTTTTGAAGATTGTTTCGCAGAACTGTGCAAAATAAGAAAACAAGGCAGTATACTGAATAAGTAAAAAAAGGACAAGAGACTGGCGTAGATTTTGAAATTTGCGTCAGCCTCGTTTGTACGTTTACTTATTTCGCAGCCTATAATCTTCATCAATACTGGCACTCCAGTCGTCTGCGATTGTTTGGTCTTGTTGTGCGGCTCTGTAAGATGAAACCGTTTCGCTGAGGACTTCATAATTGCGTGAAATTCCCGCGCTGTCATTGTGAAAAGACTGAGCCCTGTTTCTGTCAATGCCGAGATGGCTTGCGACTTCTACTGCGTCAATATTTGCACCGAGGAAAATAAATTCCCAATTATACTTTGCCTTTTGATGTTTAATCATAGATTTGATTTTTTTATAAGAAAATTCACGACTTGCGTTTTCCATGCCGTCTGTGGTTATAACAAACAGCACTTTGTCCGCTTGGTATTCTTTTGCAGTATTTTTTTGTGAATTGCCGATTTTATTGATAGTTGTACCCACCGCATCAAGTAGGGCAGTGCTGCCGCGAACAAAGTATTCATTTTCTGTAATTTGATTGACAGCTTTTATGTCAATGCGGTCGTGCAAAACTTCATAATCATGGTCGAATAGTATCGTTGTAATGCGGCATTCGCCCAGTTCTGATTGTTGCTTTTGAAGCATAGAGTTGAATCCACCTATTGTATCGCTTTCTAACCCTCCCATTGATCCGCTGCGATCAAGTATAAAAACCAGTTCAGTTAAATTTGCTTGCAAATTTGCTTGCGAATTTAATTTAATATTTTTTTCCATGTTTTGTGTTCCTCCATTCATGTGTTTATTGTAAACGCAAGGTTTTGACGCAAATTGTTAATAAAACCTTGCGATGAATCCCTCATATGTTCCTTTTGGAGATTCATCAAATCCTAATTATGAACAGAGTGTATCACGGCTCGGATGCCGGTAGGTCGCTTCAAAAGCGACAAAATCATTGTATATTTTAGTCATCCAAAAATGGCTAGTCGTATTATTAGCCACCAAACAATGGTTGTTCGTATTATTAGCCACCCAACAATTGCTGGTCGTACTCGAACAATACGTTATTTATTTCATAGATATCATACTTTTTTCTCGTGATGAAATATTCAATTATTATATCGAACAGGACACTGCGCGAAAGGGCAAAACCTGCGCGCTCTAATAAGTTGCGAGTTTCGTTTAAGGAAAGTTCAAGCGCAATAGCTAGTGCAAGCACAGTTTTTTTGCTGGGCATATAATCTTTGCCTGTACGAATTTTTGAGAACAGCTTGCGGTCTATGTTGGCGCGTTTGTATACATCAACATCTGTTTTGCCTTTATCGTCAATGAGCTTAAGAAGTGTAATTGAAAATGGCTCATCAAGATTATTAATTTTGTCGTTCAGTGAGTTTGGAATCATATTCGGTGCAAACGGTGTCGACAAAGACTCTTTTTGTCTGACTTGTACTTGCGATACGCTTGCATTATTTAATGGTCGGTTTGCTTCTTCTAAAATTTGCAAATCTGAGAGCTCAAGTTCAACAGACCTATCAGGGTATCTGCCGGCACGTTCTTCAACATAATTTTCGTCTATGAACGATTTCACCTCTCCAAGCAAATCTTTTGAGAGTGCGAATGCTGTTTTATCAAATAAAACCAGCGACACGTCCATGTCGTTTGAAGACAGCCAGTTGCCAATCTCATTTGTAGCGACAGCAAGTGCTTCGGCTTTTGGATAACCATAAATACCGCTTGAAATTAAAGGAAAAGCAATGCTTTCACAGCCGTGTTTTTTTGCAAGGTCAAGCGAGTTTTTGTAGCAAGAGCGCAGCAAGGATTCTTCATTTTGGGTACCATCCTTATAGACAGGTCCTGCTGTATGTATGATGTGTTTTGCAGATAGAGCATATCCTTTTGTAATAACTGCGTCGCCTGTTTTTATGGGCGCGAGTTTGTCACACTCCTGCTGGAGATTTTCAGCTCCGGCTGCTTTAAAAATTGCACCACAAACGCCACCTCCCATTTTGAGTGAGGTGTTAGCCGCGTTAACGATTGCATCTACATTCATTTTTGTTAAGTCGTTACGGACGATTGTTAATGGCATATCGATTTACTCCTTTATAATCACTCAATTTACTAAGCCGTAATCCTTTAGGATCACTGTGTAATAGTAATTCTACCATAATGGAAACACAAAGCCAAACAAAATAAAAGTTACTGTTCATACATTGTCGGATTTGTGGCTAATTGGCTCTTTCCGCAATCTGTTCGGGGGATGAAATGTTTTCTTTGAAAACATCTCGATATTAGATGGTTTCGAAGGGCTTGCTTCAAGAGCCATTAGCCACTTAAGTGTGAACTGTAACAAAATAAAACAAAAACGGGGAAAATAACCGACGCAAACCCTTGCAAATCGCCATAAAATGGTATAAAATTATAATTTAAGCACACAATATTCCCAAAGTAACATAAATACGTGAAACAAAGTGTGGGTGTTTTGCGGAATTTACGCAGAAATAATATTAAATCAATTCAATTAGGAGAAGATTATGGCGAAGGAAAAAATAAACTTTGAAGATGAGCAAGTCAGAAATGATTTTAGGCATACTGCCTCGCATATTTTGGCACAAGCTGTGCAAACGCTTTACCCGGATGCAAAGCTTGCGATTGGGCCTGCAATTGAAAATGGATTTTACTATGACTTCGATGTAGAACATCGTTTTACAGAGCAAGACCTTTTAAAGATTCAAAAAGAAATGAAAAAAATCATCCAGGCAAACCTGTCGTTGGAGAAATTTGAATTGCCAAGAGACGAAGCGATAAAATTCGTGCAGGAAAAGAAAGAGCCATACAAAGTGGAATTAATCGAAGAACTACCTGAAGACGCCGTAATTTCTTTTTATAAACAAGGTGATTTTGTTGACCTTTGTGCAGGTCCACACATGGAATCTACAGGCAAAATAAAAGCCGTAAAACTTATGAGTGTTGCAGGCGCATATTGGCGCGGCAGCGAGAAAAATAAGATGCTGCAGAGGATATACGGAACGGCTTTTCCGACTCAAGAAGAACTTGACCAATATATAGAACGATTAGAAGAAGCAAAACTTCGCGATCACAGAAAAATTGGCAAAGAAATGGATTTGTTTGCGATTTACGAAGAAGGACCGGGATTTCCGTTTTTTATGCCAAAAGGCATGATAATAAGAAATGAACTTGAACAGTTCTGGCGAAAAGAGCATCTCGCAAGAGGGTATCAAGAAATAAGGACGCCACTCATTTTAAATGAAGACCTTTGGCACACGTCAGGTCACTGGGATCACTATAAAAACAATATGTACTTTACGAAAATCGATGAAAACGATTTTGCAGTTAAGCCGATGAATTGCCCGGGCGCGATGCTGGCTTACAAAAGAAAAATGTATTCTTATAGAGATTTACCGATTAGGTTGTGCGAGATGGGGCAGGTACACAGACATGAACTTTCCGGTGCGCTTCACGGGCTTATGAGAGTAAGGACATTTACGCAAGATGATGCACATCTTTTCATGCAACCTGAGCAAATCGAAGAAGAAATCATAGGAATTATCGACTTTATCGATTACGTATACCGCATGCTTGAATTCAAGTACCACATAGAGCTGTCGACAAAACCGGAAAATTCTATGGGAACCGATGAGGAATGGGAAAGAGCCACTAATGCACTTAAGGATGCAATTGAGCACAAAGGAATTCCATATAAAATAAATGAGGGCGACGGTGCGTTTTACGGACCGAAGCTGGATTTCCATCTTGAGGATTGCCTCGGCAGAACATGGCAGTGCGGAACTATACAGCTTGACTTCCAAATGCCACAGAGATTTGACATCACTTATGTGGGTTCAGATGGCGAAAAGCACAGACCTGTTATGATTCACAGGGTAATTTTTGGATCGATAGAGCGTTTCATAGGTATGCTAACTGAACACTTTGCAGGGAAATTCCCGCTGTGGCTTGCACCTGTACAAGTAAAACTTCTAACCGTGACAGAAAAATTCGCTGATTATGCAAATGAAGTTGGTGAAAAGCTAACAAACCTTGGGCTTAGGGTGGAAGTTGACATCCGAAATGAAAAAATCGGCTACAAACTTAGAGAAGCGAGAAACGAAAGAGTTTCATATATATGCGTTATAGGTGAGCGCGAAGCTGAAACAGGAACGTTGACAGTCCGTTCGAGCAAGCTTGGAGAACTTGGCGAGATGCACGTTACGGACTTTTCAGATAAACTTATAGAAGAGATAGTAACTAAACAAGTGTAGATTGAGTTACATAGGAGACAATGGTAATGGAAATAACAGAACAAAACGTAGAAAAAGAATGGCGCGGGGGAGTTTACCTTTGTACGACAAAGAGCTCGTTTGAAGCAGACATTTTAGAATCTAAGCTGAGAAGTGAAAATATTCCCAGTATAAAGAGGTATAGAGGGGCAAGCAATTTTCTTGAGATTGCGATGGGATCAAATATTATGCATCCTATTGATATTTATGTGCCAAAAGCTCTCCTTGCAGATGCAAAAAATGTTATAATAGCCGTGCCGCTTGACGATGATTTTGATGAGGAATTCGACGGCGAGTTTGATGAGGAATTCGATGGCGAGTTTGACGAGGAATTCGATGGCGAGTTTGACGATGAAGACTTTGACGACGATGATTTTGACGATTAATTCGATGAAGAAGATTAGAAAATGTAGCAAATGAGACAGGGTATTAGAAATGTTAACAATTGATGAAGCACAAGCCATATTAGAAGAGGTTGCGGAAGGATTGCCACCGGAGTTTTATGATGAACTTAACGGCGGTATTATCTTGCTCCCCGAAGTAAGAAAAAGCAGGGCTTCTTGGGGTGATGATTTATATACGTTGGGCGAATATTTTGCAAGCAGCAATATGGGAAGATATATAGCTATATATTATGGTTCATTTGAACATGTATTTGGAGAAAACGCTTCAAACGAAGAAGTTGCCGATGAACTGAGGAAGACACTTCTCCATGAATTTACACACCACCTTGAGTGTATTTCCGGCGTTGACAATCTTGAGAAAGAAGATGAACGAAGACTAAGCGACTACAGGCTCAATGCTATGTTACGCAAAATCAAACAAAGGGTCAAAGTAAGTAAGTCTTCGAAGGAGTGATTTTTTCATGACTTGCGGCATATCCGCTAGAGAACGCAAACTGAATATTGTAACCACCGGTATCTCCGTCTATATCAAGGGCTTCGCCTATGATAAACATGCGGGGATATTTTTTACTTTCAAAAGTTTTTAAATCGATTTTATCCAAGGAAACGCCACCGGCTGTAGACATGGCTTCGTTAAATCCACAGATGCCGCTTATGGCAAAGGTATCGGAAGTAAGAATCTCAGCAATTCGTTTCATATCTTCGCCTGAAAGTGATGCAGCTGCGCTTGGCAAAGAAAGAGTGGAATCCGACAAATTAAGTCTAGCTATTATTATTTCGGCAAATCGAACAGGAAGACAAAAGGTCTCAGCGAGAAAATTATGAATGGATTTTTTATTTCCAATGACCGCTTTTTTCATATCTTGAATTAAACCTTGATAACTTCTACCCGGCAGGTAGTTTATTGAAATTTTAAATCCCGGCGTGGCATAACGCGACACATTCAAAACAGCAGGACCGGAAAATGAATCATGTGTAAACAAAACAGCACCTGTGCTTTGATATGCTTCTGTTTGTTTTTTTGTGGAACTTTGATTTCCTGTTGAGATTGTGCTTGTGCTTGTGGAACTTTGATTTTCAGCTAGGGTTGCGTTTGCGGAACTTTGATCTTTAGCTGGGATTGCGCCTGTGATAGACACTTCCGCATGGTCAAATGAAATTCCTGCAAGTGACGAATATGGATAGTTTTGAACAAAAATAGGAACAAGTGCCGGTTTTGGCGTGACTATCGAGATTCCCATATACCTCAAAATTTCAAACATCTTTCCGTCAGAACCCGTACCGGGATATGAGCAGCCTCCCGTCGCTATAATGAGTTTTTTAGTAAAATATTTGCGGTTGCCTACATAAACCGTATACAGAACGCCAACTGTATTTACATCACCGCTTTGAGAAATGGCATCCACGGCACTATTGTAACGAATTTCAAATCCCTTTGCAGAGGATTCACGTACAAGCACATCGAGGATATCTTTAGCTTTAAGGGAAGCAGGAAAAACTTTGCCGTCTTCTCGGGTCAAAGTTTGTATCCCTTTGCTTTCAAAATAATTAATGGCTGCAAGATTATTAAACTTATATAAAGCAGTACGGATTTTTGAACCGTGTTGACCGTACCGCGATAAAAAGTCTTTGATATCACCTGCATGTGTGAAGTTGCACTGACCGGCTCCGGACATCAACAATTTTGTCCCGGGTTGACTGCTTTTCTCAAGTATTAAGCCTTTGGTATCTGCCTTATGGTTTGCAGCAGAAAAAAGACCGGAGGCACCTGCACCTATTATGATAACATCGTACATTATTAATCTCCAATCAGCCATCCAAAACTAGAGCCAATTTGACAGAATTGGACACAAGTAACTTACCGGAGAAGTATTTTGCCTTTCAAGCAATGCCAATATAGCGGCAGTGTCGCTACCGGCACCAAAACCTCTGAAGTTTATTTGCCCAAAAAGGTTTGCAAATAACGAGCTGTGCACGTATCTGATATCGACAAGTTCACTGCCGTGTAAGTTGTGAGTTGTTTTCATTGACTCTTTGGCATCGGCAAAAGTTCCCACCGCATCGACAAGCCCAAGCTCGACAGCCTGACGCGCCGTATAGATTCTGCCATCGGCAAGTTCGCGTACTCTCGTGATACTCATGCTGCGCTCATATGCGATAATATTTACGAATTGATCATGGGCTTCGTCTACGAGTGCTTGCAAAATATCAGCCTGCTCCTGGGTAAGAGGGTCAAAGAAACTTCCGATAGCCTTATTGTTTCCGGAAACGATGGTTGAAGTTCGAATTCCGTGATTTTCGAGAAACTCGCTTACATCGATAAGGGTTCCGATCGTTACACCGATTGAGCCTGTCCAGTTGTTTCGATTGGCATAAATTCTATTTGCGACAGTAGCAACGTAATATGCGCCTGATGCGCCCATTGATGCCATTGAAGCGTAAATCGGTCTGCCGGTTGCTTCACGAAATTCAACAAGTTTGAGATATAGCTCATCGCTTTCAAAGACACCACCGCCCGGAGAATCGATGTACAATATTATGCCCCGATTGTTGGAATCATTTTTTAATCTGTCAATTTCATTAAGTAACCAGTTATGTTGATATCCAAACGGAATTCCCCATGAATCAACGTTACCTCTTGAAATTATACCTTGAACATAAACGACGGCGATATAATCTCTTGAAGGCAGGCGAATTTCATTGTCGCCGGTGAGCATGTTGTTGCAAGCGACGCCCATCAAAACAAAACCTAAAATTATTAATGCAAAAACGATGATACTATGAAGCAGTGGGCGATTTCTTATCCTGCCCCGTGCCGGGTGTGTTCCATCCATAGTGCCTGTCGCATATGTGCCACCCATAGCTGAGCTTGCTGCGGTGCCGGCTGAGTAATAGCCGCTATTTGAACCGTAGTATCTTACATTGCTTTCATTTGAAGCATTTGAATTTTCGTTATCGTACAATATATTTACCTCGTTTCTTGTGTGCTGTGTAGCATGAGAATTAGAATTAGAAGATTCATCAAATCCTAATTACCTATAGCGTTTATACAATTATAGCACATCGACAAGAAAAACGTAAAATAATATTCGGCGAAATGGATTTTAAATAGATTGTTCCGAAGGGCTTGCTCCAAGAGCCATTAGCCACCGAAATGTGAACTGTAACGACAAACATATAAAACCAGCTGATAAACAGTCAACAAACAGCTAACAAGCGCGAACTTGCCTCAATTTCCGGGGCAAGTTTTTTTTAGCTGAATTCGCAAGGCTAAATTCAAAAACAAAAATACACAAAAAAACATAAAAATATGTTGATTTTGGTTCGATGACAATGTACACTATGACAAAAGGAAAGTTGACAAATTAGAGACAGCAGGACACCTGTGGCAGTTTGACTTCGAAAAAACGTCAAAAATTGTCAAAACCGTTCCCTCCTCCCATTTGGTAAAAAATGGCAGTGGGGGGGGGCACGACTTTATATGTAAAAATATGGAATCGCGA
>JGI20163J26743_11538002_pt1 | contig 12196 bp, 13 predicted proteins | sample TergutCu122P1_FD_26743 | JGI IMG/M metagenome (IMG submission 26743) | reverse complement strand
GATAAGCCTGTCCTGCCGCTTTATCCAAACGATTTCGCACCGCTGCCCAAAATCCCTGCCCGGGGAAGGATTCGCTGTAAATATACGCAACTTTTTCCTCATTAAATTCACGCAATATCCGATACAAATTGCGGGCAATCGCTTCTTCATCCTTTCGACTGCCTAAATTCTTAATAATTCCTTGTGAATAGAGGGAGTATGTTTCATCTGATGCAATGACTCCCACCTCATAGCCGGCGGCTATTTTTTCATCAACAAGATGCTTTATCGCCTCTACCTCTTGCAAAGGTTCTCCCTTTACAATCTGCAAAACTCCCTCGGGTGCATAATGACGATATTTCATACCCGGCGCTTTAGGTGCTGCTTCATCGTCCTCTCCACTCATAGGTTCTGCCGTTTCCACCTCACCAATTACACCTGCTATCATTTCTTTTGTAATCCGCCCCGGTCGTAAAATCGCCGGGGGAGTAACCGTCATGTCCAAAATCGTGGACTCTATCCCAATGTGAACCTGTCCGCCATCTAACACCATCTCAATTTTACCTGCCAGATCTTCCACCACATGGGCGGCACTGGTGGGGCTGGGTTTTCCGGAAATATTGGCACTGGGAGCCGATACATAACCACCGGCGGCTAGTATTAGTTTTCTTGCAATCTCATTTTCCGGGATTCGAACCGCCACCGTTTCCAAACCACCGGTGGTGCTATACGGTACCCATTCGCTTTTTTCAAAAATCATCGTCAAAGGACCCGGCCAAAAATGGTCGGCTAACTCTTTTGCTTCTTTCGGTAAATTTTTAGTAATCTTCGCCAAAGCCTGCCAAGTAGCAATGTGTATAATCAAGGGGTTATCTAAAGGCCGTCCTTTGGCGCAATATGTTTTTTTTGCTGCTTCTTCTTCCAGCGCATTGGCCCCCAATCCATACACTGTTTCGGTGGGAAAGGCGACTAAGCCGCCATTCTTTATGATTTCTCCGGCTTCTAGAAGAAGTTGTTGATTCGGCTTAATCGGATCTAGTTTCACTAATTTCGTTTTCATGGATTCCATACCTTGTTTGTTACTGCGTTATCGAGTAGGAGGCGGTCTTTAGCCTCTCTACTCGCTGTGTGAGGGGCGTTTTGCCTGTCTACTCGCTGTGTGAGGGGCGTTTTGCCTCTCTACTCGCTGTGTGAGGGGCGTTTTGCCTGTCTGACAAGTAGGATTCACTCCCTTGTTACGCACGCTTTGGCAAATAAACCAAGAAGATATAACTACGTAAGTAGCTCTATCGCATCATTGCACCCCTCTGTACATAATGGAGCGGACTAAGGTTCAAGATACCGCAAGATCAAGGGCCACACCGCAGGATCTTCTTGTCCCAGAGCCCACTGAGCCACCCCGGCCAAATTAAACTCCGGGATTAATCGCAATTTCTCTTCCAAAGAGCGTTCTTCTTCCATCCACAACCGATGACGTATTCCATCAACTGTCCATTCCGCATAATACAACCTAAGTTCCGGATCCCAGACGGCGGTTACGCCGGCATTTTCCAAAGTTTGTCTGGCGCCGGTCATATATAATGCAATGGTACTTAACTCGCCGGTGGTGGTATTTTCCATCCAGATGCGAGAGTAAAACGGAATCGCATTCATCAACCGCTGCGACGGAACCATCTCACTAGCTGTTTGGATGGCTTCCCGGACAAAGGGGTAAGAGGCGACCGGACCGGCGTAAGGAGAACCGGCAGTAAACTCATCGTAACCCATAATAATCACATAATCTACAATTCGACCTTGCTCAGGAATACGATAATGGTTATAGGGGCGAGGAACATGATTGGCCACTGACAGCACCAAGCCATGAAGTCGACATTGAATCGACAATTCCCGGACAAATTGAATATAAAACTCACCGGTCTCCCAACATCCTACTAATTCAAAATCCAAATTGATTCCGGTTGCTCCTACCCGGAGGGTTTCGGAAATAATCTGATCGATTAAATGCTCCCTTGCCTCAGAGTTACTTAACAACTCCAAAGTCTCACTGAAGGAACTAATGCCTCCATCAAAATCTCGAATTGCCGGCCAAACTTCTACCCCCAGCTGATGTGCAGTGGCAACGTATTCCGCACTGGCTAGGGAATGTAAATCACCATTGATATTGTCCACCGAAAACCAAGTGGGAGAGATTACATTTAATCCCATCGTGCGCCCGATCATTTCCCCCACCTGAGCATTGGCATACTGGTTAAAGACTTGATGCCAGCCCATATTAATCAGAAAATCCCGGGAAATATTCGTCCACACCGGTTCCTCAAAGGCGCGACTAAAGGTTTCGGTGGTTTCACCGGTCAACATATTCTCCGGAACATAACCAATAAAACCATCATTGGTAACTATTTTTCGCCATCCACCCTCGGGTTCGATGATGGTCACCATTTCACCTCGTCTGACTTCCGTGAGCACGGAACTTTGTGGCCCGGCTAACCATCGCACCGGACTGTTTCGCCTTACTTCTGCTCGCGTTTGCTCTCCCCATTCACTGGTAATCACGATGCGATGTGGCTCTTCGTAGGTGACAAACTCAATATTTGTAAATCGTTGCACAAATGGTAAAGCCACAAAGGCCCGTTCACCTTCTTGCATAACAATTATAAAATCTTCTCTTTGCGAGCCTGCCAGGCCCAGATATTCTTGGCTATTCGCCGGTACTGCGATGGTTCCGGTTGGTAAGCTGTACAACAATCGCCCCTCGATTGAATTCCAATAGAAACGTTCATTTAAGTGAAAACGAATCAAAGAGTATTCCAAGTAGGGAACACCATTTATGATTCTTCCCCGGGGGCCATTTTCGGTTTCGCGAAATACGACGTGGTCGATAATTACGCCTAATTCATTTTCCTCTCGAATACCAAAGTAATTTCTCAAATCAGCCGGTTCATTGGTAGATCGTACCTGCATGACGATGTCATCAACAATGCCGCCGCTTTCACGGGTCAGATTCGATATAATAAATCCGAGGAACAACCCTGCACCAATTAAAATAATCAGTCCGATTATGATTGATATTACAGGGTTGCCTCGATTGCGCCTTCTCCTTCTTCTCCTTCTCGCTTGATTCCGAGAATGGTTGAGATGAGAGGGGTCTCTTTCTCTTCTGTCCATGCCAAACCTCCTGTCATGAGGATTATTATATCATAATTTTCTGATTCAGCATAAACTTTTTTTACTTACTTTTCTTTCGTGCAGAATAGGTGTTATGCACATAGAGCAATGGCCAGCATGAGGGGTATTCACGCCGATACGTTAATTATCTGTCCTTTACTCTTGCTCATTGTCTTTCATACCTATCAAAACCAATCCATTCCATCACAGAAGGAGAGACATGATTTGTTGATTCTATTGGTTGTATTTTCTGAAAAGCAAGTTCTTTTAAACATCCTTTTCCATCCCAGATATAGTCGCGCATGTAGGTATAATTACAAACCTCTCTGGCAATATGCGCCTCGATGATTTGAATTGGGCTGGCACGACAACCATCCATGATGATTGGCACTCCTCTCTTTTCATATTCCTTCAGTTCATAAAATAACTCCTCATACATTATTTCTTCGAACCTAATTTAAAACAACTCCTTTCCCACACAGAGCTTGATAAATTAAAAAACTGCTTATACCTTGACCATTTCGGAAATTTTCGTGACATACCGTTTTCTCATAGGGCAGTCAGAAGATAATGTTTTTACTGTGTGGTGTATCTATGTTCAAGTGCGCCTTGCCGTACTTGGGCGAGATTCAACCTTCATATCATCGTGATCTTTGCCCTCCGCCGGCGGCTATATCACACTGTGATATACCGGGAACTCCTCTTTCCTCCTTTCTATGTATGGATTTAATTTATCTACGTCTATCTTCTTTCATTATCTATCTTAATATTAGCTCATCTTCTTTGCAATGTGTTTATTGTCGATAAGTTGTGTTGATTTGTTGATAAATGGCTGACATTATAAATATTCTGTGAAGTGTTTACTTTCTCTTTACATCTTTCCCATTTTTGTTTATACTAACAGTAGAGGAAAACATCGCTTTCCTGTGCTTAGGACATGATCAATATCGTCATTGCTTGACGATTATAAGGATACGCTTTAATAGTTATGACACGTTAATGAACAACTCACAACTATTCACCATTTTGTAGAAGAGGAGATGATCCTATGAAAATTGAAAAACTAAATGATCATCAAATTCGTTGTACTCTAACTCATGCCGATTTGGCGGCTCGTCAATTGAAATTAAGCGAGCTTGCTTATGGAACCGAAAAGGCTAGATCGTTGTTTCGTGATATGATGCAGCAAGCATCTTTTGATTTTGGATTTGAGTCAGAAGATACGCCCTTGATGATTGAAGCAATTCCTGCTTCTGCAGATTCTATTGTTCTTATTATTACAAAGGTAGAAGATCCGGATGAGCTAGATACCCGATTTTCCAAGTTTACCCCCTTTGGAAATACCGAACAGGCTGTCAATGAGGCTTTTGATAAGCTTGAAGGGGCAGAAGAATATATGGATTTGATGAATCGAATCAAAGATGCGGCGGAAAGTATGAAAGAAATCGCCGAGGCCAAGATTGCCGAAGCGATCGCACCTCCTGAAAAAATCAATCTACGCTTATTCTCTTTTGATCATATTGACCGGGTGATAGCGGCCGCAAAATTATTGACGTCATCCTACCAAGGGGGCAATACCCTGTACTACGACGCTGATATGCAGATATATATTCTTGCTCTTACTCAATCAGAGCATTCTAATAGTGAGTTTAACAAAGTTTGCAATATGCTTTCTGAATACGGCTCTTCCGAAAAAGCTTCCGGAAGTACGCTGGCATTCCTAGAGGAACATTGTCAGATTATTGTGCCGGCAAACGCTATCAAAAACTTGGCAACGATTGGATAAGTCTAAAACTGCCCGAAGTGTTCAAGATAACTACATCTTACACTTGCGGGCAGTTTCTAAAGTTTGGTTAGCGCTCGTGAGATACCTCGTTCGCATTCTCAGCTATTGCGCAGCGGCGGTTATCTTCGCCATAAATTCATCGACATCAAAGCCGTGCACCATAGCCGCTTGCTCTAACGTTTCGTGCTGGGCAGATGGGCACCCTAAACAATGCATTCCCATTTCCAACAATGTGGTCGCTGTTTCCGGATGGGCTACTAATAGACTTCCAATGGTCATATCTTTTGAAATTGACATCTTTATATATACCTCCTTTAATAAAATTTCATTCCTTCATAGTATAAATCGTTATTGCAAAATTAGCAACAACAACTTCAATTTATAAAATTTCTATAAATTTTCAGTTTCTTTTTTCAATATTTTGACTACTAAAATGTCAATAACTTTCTCGTTTCTTTTTGCTTTTGAACACATTTTCATCACATATAACAAAAACATTCGTTCTTTTTTTGCAAAAGTAATCCCCAAAAAACACTTGTTTCTATGTGGATAATGTGGATAACTCCATAAAACCAACCACTTTTCCACTGATTTTCTGATTTTTGGTGTGGATAAGTTGAAAACTCGTCATTTCTCTTTTTTTTTACTTTTCATTATTTTTGTGCATTTTGTCAAAATCACTTTTTTTGAAAATTTCCTTTTGACAAATCACAGGAAATGTATTATAGTAAAAACAGGAATCATTACTATTATATGGTTTTGATCTTTCGACAAAGGAGGAAAAAATGCATGACTTAAAGTTTAGTCGACAACGTCAATCGATAAAAGATTATCTTGCCTCGACAAAGTCACATCCTACTGCGGATACCGTTTATCATAATGTGAGAAAAAAGTATCCAAAGATTAGCCTTGGAACAGTCTATCGAAACCTTACCCTTTTGTCCGATCTTGGCGAAGCTCAAAAGATTTCAACCCCCGACGGGGTCAATCGTTTTGATGGCAACTTCCACCCTCACAATCATTTTTACTGCGAGGAATGTAACAGCGTTCTTGATTTGGAGCTAGATATGATCTATATCGATCGGATAAATCGCTTTGCCGCAGAGAAATTTGATGGTGTGATCGAGGCTAGCACCACCATGTTTTATGGTAAATGTAGTGATTGTTTGCAACAAGTGTAATGTAACAGTTATAGTAAAAAAGAAAAAAGAGAAGGAGAAAAACAATGAAAAAATTTGTATGTACCGTATGTGGTTATGTTCATGAAGGAGATGCCCCCCCAGAAGTTTGTCCGGTGTGTAAAGTTCCTGCTGAGAAATTCAAAGAGCAAGTAGGCGAAAGAAGTTGGGCTGCCGAACACGTAGTTGGCGTAGCCAAAGGGGTAAGCGAAGACATTATTGCTGATTTAAGAGCAAACTACGAAGGTGAATGCCAAGAAGTAGGCATGTACCTAGCCATGGCAAGAGTAGCACACCGAGAAGGATATCCCGAAATAGGATTGTACTGGGAAAAAGCTGCTTATGAAGAAGCTGAGCATGCTGCAAAATTTGCTGAATTATTAGGCGAAGTAGTAACTGATTGTACAAAGAAAAACCTAGAAATGAGAGTAGATGCTGAAAATGGTGCCACTGCCGGTAAGTTTGACCTTGCCAAACGGGCTAAAGCAGCAAATCTAGATGCCATCCACGATACTGTTCATGAAATGGCTCGTGATGAGGCAAGACACGGAAAAGCTTTTGAAGGATTGTTAAAAAGATACTTTGGCTAAAATGCAATAAGATTCAGGAGAGTAACGCTTTTTGAGTTACTCTCCTGGGCTTTTTGGGCGGACTAGCTACCCTCAACCTAATGCAAAGGATGATATATGGAACAAACAACGGCTCTGGAAAGGAGAATTCTATGTCTAAATATGCAGGTACCAAAACAGAGAAGAATTTAATGGAGGCTTTTGCCGGAGAATCCCAAGCACGTAACAAGTATACTTACTTTGCTTCCCAAGCAAAAAAAGCCGGATACGAGCAGATTTCAGCGATTTTTCTAGAAACCGCTGAGCAGGAAAAAGAACATGCTAAGATGTGGTTCAAAGAATTCCAAGGCATCGGCGATGTCGCTGAAAACTTGGAAGCTGCTGCCGCCGGAGAGCACGAAGAATGGACCGAGATGTACGTTCGGATGGCCAGAGATGCCAAAGAAGAAGGATTTACCGAGCTCGCTACTAAATTCGAAGGGGTGGCCGGCGTAGAAGCAGAACACGAAAAGCGTTACCGCAGATTACTTGACTCTTTCCAAGCAGGTAAAACCTTCAAGGAAGATGCCCCTCTTGGCTGGAAATGTCGCAACTGTGGTTATGTCCACAATGAAGTGGCTGCTCCTGAGCATTGCCCGGTGTGTGCGCATCCATTGGCTTATTTTGAAAGACAGGTGCATAACTACTAAACCACTATTTGGGGTTATTTTAGCTTCACGAGCTCTCGAACCGGAACTATTTTCAACTAAAAGATATTTTTTTCTATTGAAAAAAGTACATTATCGTGTATACTAAGAATATATTACGAAGCGGGCTGTCCGAACGGAGAAATACCTAAGGAGATCCCGCATTTTTATTGCCATTTACCTCTATTTTGCGCTTTGTACTCTCGTCATCTAGGAATGTATAATGCACCTCCTCGTCATTACCTTTATTGTATTCGGCTTATAATCGGCATTATCAATTAAAATGTAGAACACATTTATATCTTTGACATTCGCCGTTACTATAAATTTTTATAAACTTCTCTGTTTCAAAACCGCACTTTCGATAAAATCCTACCGCTCCATCATCGGTTTCAGCTTTAACAGTCTGTTTGTATTTCTGTTGCACCGCATTTATCATAGCCTTGCCTACCCCACGGTTTCGAACATTAGAATCAACGGCGATACTACAAACCACAACACAATCCGAATGAACCTCGACTCCGCAAGTACCTAGTATCTCATCATTTTCGAGCCACCCAAATAAATGCAAATCTTCCCTGCGGCGAAATTCTTCCATTTTTCTGTCCGTTGCTTCAATAGACTGGTCGTATGCGCTTTCGCTCACAAATTTACGCACAGTCGGATTCTCCAAATAGTTTTTCATATCGCAAAACATTTTTATTTCTCCTGTTCAAAATAAAAACTCTACATTATCACATCTCGTGAAACAGCAGTCGCTTCGCTCCCATTCACTCACATAAAATTGTAGAATACTCAATCCATATACTACGAAGTTACACACTTCGATTTGTTTCGCATAAAATAATTTTTTCAGGTGGCGGTTCGCTATTTGCTATTTTATCTTTTACCAACTCGTTTACATATCGGATAAATACTCTTGCGTCACAAAAACCATCTTTGTCTGAACTAAGTTCAACGTTTCCGTGACAGGTTAGTTTCTTTTTGCCGGCAAATGAATACGGCGTTCTTGCAAGACATCTATCACCGTAACAATTATCGAAACCGGGGCAATTTCTTAATGCGCTAAAAATACGCACAGAAAGCGGATAATCATTTTTTGCGATTTTATCAAGTGTTTCTTCCATATAATCCGCTCTACGATGCCACGTTTCGGCTTTACCTTGATGAACAAGATACCATTGAAGATTATGTCTAAATTTATTATCGGATACTCTGAACGCATACGAAATACCGTGTTCAGAAGCGACATATGTAATTTTATTCCCATTATTCCCATTTTTATCTACTACCCGCCTAAATTTTAACGGTCGCATAGTTTTAAGATACTTATCCGTTTCTAAGATTTCGCTATGAAACTCATTCGGCATTTTCGCCAATGCATCTTCAAATTTCATTTTTCATTACCTCCAATAATATTCATAATCTGTGTGTCTATTATAGTCCAAAAGATTTTTCACATCAACTGCTATTTCAAACCTACTACACTGTTGGTTCTATTATGATTTATTTTTGATATCAAAAAATTGTGATATCAAGACATCGTACTCATCTCTGGTTAACTGAAAGCCGGAATTTCTCTGAAAATCTCAGAGGATTTTAGGAAGTTTGCGGAAACTCAAGTAAGAATCTCATTGTATTTTTCCCCTATATCAGCTATACTATCTTCAAAAGAAGATGCTTTATAAATACATAGGTCTTAAAAATATACTATATTAATTCGAGTTTATTTATGATGGAAAGGCAGGTTTTTGAGGTGGCTGGAAGTGTTGTAAATACCAATGCATTAGAAGAATTTTTACAAAAATTAATTCCGACGAGTAAGGTGCTTGTGGTAGAGCGAGAGGGTAAAATTGAAATTACTCCTGTCTCTGCTTCAAAGGATTGTACCGCAGAAGTACGTGGTATGTTTGCAAAATATGATACCATGACTGTGGATAAGTTTTTGGAACGTAAACTTGCCGAGAAGGAGTTGGAGGGATGAAAAACTATGTTCTGGATGCTTGTGCTGTAATTGCTCTTTTCAGAAATGAAACTGGGGCAGATAAGGTTGCAGGGATTATTAATGAAGCCTTCAATGGTGAATCTTTTGTTGTTATCAACAAAATAAATGTCCTAGAAATTTACTATGATATTCTACGGGATTATGGACTAGCTGCTGCCGATGAGTTTATAGAAGCATTAGAAAAGCTCCCAATATCAATACAAGATAAGATTACTAATCCATTATTCAAAGAGGCCGGTCGCTTCAAGGCAAATTACAAAATTTCTCTTGCTGATTCGATTGCATTGGCAGAAGCTTCTATAAATAACTTTGCACTCGTAACTGCTGACCGTCACGAATTTGATGTTATTGAAAAATCAACAAAAGAAGATATCGTTTTCCACTGGATAAGATAAGAGCCAAGGGGTATCATTGATAAAGCTGACTCAATTCTGATTTAAATTACGACCAATCTTCTCCGGTAACTGATGATCTGCTTGGTGGCACTTCCGGTGAAACCGGGGGTACAGGGGGAGTAGTTGGCGGTGTACTTGGCGATGTACCACTTGGTATAGCTGGTCTCCTTTTCCATATTGCTAAATTGATTATGTATTACTATACATACTTTCATGGAAAAAGTAAAGCTGTAAAATCATTAATTTAAGGTGATTTTTCCAAAAAAAGAACACCTCGGCGGTGCTCTTCCCATAAGGCTGGCGTGCTTTAATTCACGCTTAATAAATTTCTTTATCAGTGCCCTTATGTACTCAGTCTACCCTTTCAGGTATCTGCATCCTTATCATACAACAAATACTTTATAAATGCAATACTTTTACGGCAAACGCAAACAAAAATGATTTTCGATTCTTCTCAACTCCGCGCTATTTGTCTTATATGACGACCATATACGATTCGCTAATACATCACTGGCTTGAATCAGATGGCTTTTGGATGAGTCCATAAATTTCACATCACATATCAATTCACTATAAAACACAGGAAGGAAAGTTGTCGAATACTGAAAGTTTGTTACACCTACTTTCAATTCTTCATAGATTGTTTCTCTTAAACTGTAAATCCCATCTGTAGCCGTTGATTGCTCATCGACAAAAATGTGAATATACGTCGGGATATTGGAAAAAACCAATCCCCTGGATATCATTTCCACAAGCTTTCCCTTAATCAACCTTTTCAGGGCATAATCTTTGAACCTATGAATAGAATTTTTGTTATCTAAAATGGAATCATACACTCTTGATATGTCTACTGATAGCCCCAGGCTTTCCTCTTTCGAGAGCACTTTATAAAGGCGATTCTTATTACTTTTGCTCAAACCAAAAGACTTGAGTTCTCCGTATTTATCCAACTCTTCTCTTATAGCCTTTGAAACCGCAGCATATTTTCTTGACGCTTTATCCTTGTTCGAGCTACCTACGAACACATATCCTGCATAAATAAAAAACTTATTGTTGGCATTTTTATGGAATACCCCTGAATCATCAAAATAAAAATAAATGTGTTGCGTTAGACAACCTCTTTTCTTTTAGTACTTCTATAATACCACAGCCATAATTCCCAAAACAATTTTTGATAATCCCATCATTCTTTACTCTCAAATATAAATACTTACGACCAATCTTCTCCGGTAACTGATGATCTGCTTGGCGGCACTTCCGGAGAAACCGGGGGTATAGGGGGAGTAGTTGCCGGTGCACTCGGTGATGTACTACTTGGTATCTCCGGTGAAACCAGAGGGGTAAAGGTTGGTGCCTGGGGTGTGCTCGGTGGCACTTGATAATCTACCGGATTCCCATACTCCGGCTGCCCCCAAGGTTGTGATGGAAATGGATTCTGATTCACATGCCCACCATCAGTATAGAATTCTTTGTTCCGCATTACAAACAAGCAGATGGTTTCATACATGGGAATAAAAATAACTAATACAGAATGGACGATGGCCATATTGGAAGTAGTAAACTGCCCAAATATTTTATTATTTACCAGCACCTTCAAACCATAGTATATGGCTTGATACACCATCATTGCTAAAACCATCAAAACCGACGATATGATGATTGACATGATCATTCCGGTGGGTACATGATTTGGATTAGCTATAAAATCCTGATTCCAGACCATGGACATGGCGGTGGCGAAAATAAACACGAAATACCAAATCAAAAAGACAATTCCACCGGCTAATGGTATCACAATCAGCCAGATTCCCGGTTGGGTTATGGTTTTCTTTTTTAATGTGATACTACCGGCCAAATCTCCATGCAAATAAGTTCTAGCATAAGGAATCCACGCCAACCAGGGAAGATCCTTTCCCATTCGGCTGGCAATTGTACTTAGGGCGATACCACGAATTACATAATCGACGACCCATACAATGAAAAGAAATAAATAAAAAATTAGTAGTATTGCGATAATTTCTACTCCGCTGTGAAAAATTCCATCAAATGACATTGTTTTTCCTCCTTTTTTTGGGGTAAGGTAGTTCCTTTCGCTTACCAGCTGTAAACTCTGTGTGTTTAACGCAAGTGACTTGGAGCCTATGAAGAAGAGACTCTCATTCACGGGCTGAGAGTGAAACGAGGTTCTCCATGAGTACTCACGGAAGTCGTTCCTTGATTCTTCGCGAGGTCTTTTCGAGCGGTAGAGCAAGGAACTACCTCACGAAGCCTGAGTGAATGTGTTTTTGAAGAGGCTCTTCGTAATGCTTAGGCGACGGAACATGCGTGAAATACACAGAGTTTACAGCGTCTGCGTAGAACTACCCTACAATCACCTTTTCTAACTTCCATATATCCTTCACATACTCCTCAATCGTCCGATCCGAGGTAAAC
>JGI20163J26743_11538006_pt1 | contig 12222 bp, 12 predicted proteins | sample TergutCu122P1_FD_26743 | JGI IMG/M metagenome (IMG submission 26743) | reverse complement strand
TTAGGCCATCGTGATGTAAATACAACCAAAAAACATTATGCAGCTATTGATGAAAACAGGCGCCGTAAAGCTGCTAAAGCGGTTACACTTAGAGAATAGAATTACATCATGTGTTGAAATCACAGAGTAAAAAAGCAATATCATCATCCTTAGTACATTGATATTTCTAGGATAAGCTAAAAAACTATGTTGTCTTTGGCAATTAGTCTTTCTCTAATCTCTACGTAACTCTTAATTAATTCGATAGCACCATTAATTCCTAAAGTTGAACTATCAATAGATAGGTCGTAACTTGCTGCTTTACCCCAAGTTTTATTAGAATAGTAATTATAGTATGAAGCACGTCGTTTATCAGTCTTTACGATGGTGTCTTTTGCTCTATGCTCATCAAAACCAAAATCTCGAATAACTCTTTCTATACGTGACTCAATTCTCCCATGAACAAAAACACTTAAAAGATTTTTATGATTTTCAAGGGCATAATCTGCACATCTTCCAATTATAACACAAGGCCCCTCTTCAGCGATTTTCTTAATTGCATCAAACTGAGCCAAAAATAGCTTTTGAGTAATTGGCACTTCGGAATAATTACTACTCATATAGTTCATAGAAAAAGAATCCATAACTAATGAATAAAGGAAGCTGCTAGTTGGTTTTTCATCATGAGATTCGAAAACTTCTTCACAAATGCCACTATCTTTTGCAGCTCTACTTAATAATTCCTTATCATAATATGGAATATTATAGTGTTCTGCTAGAGCCTTACCAATCACTCTTCCACCACTACCAAATTCTCTACCTATGGTTATAATAGTATTCATTTTCATGATACACATTCTCCCTCTTCTTCCAAGTACTTCTTGCCCACCTCCTATTGAGGTAGGAGTCATCTCACACTAAGATATACTAAAATTCGAATCAATTATGTTTGACGGGGATTTTAACTAAATTAAAATACTAGCAAGTCATTCTTCGTAATCTATATAATTCAAGTACGCTGCATTATTACTTATTATATCTCAATTTTTCTATCAATTCAACGAAATAATCTGGAAGTTCATCCTCAAATTCTAGATACTCTTTTGTTGTAGGGTGAACTAAACCAAGGACTTTTGCATGTAGAGTTTGTCCATCTAGTTTAAATGGTTGCTTACTTGGTCCATAGAGCTCATCTCCTAATATTGGATGCCCTATGCTAGCCATATGAACCCTTATTTGATGGGTTCGTCCTGTCTCTAGTCTACATGCTAAATAGGTGTAATTTCCAAACCTCTCAACTACTTCATAGTGGGTCATGGCATCTCGTCCACTTCTTGATCTGGTACTCATTTTTTTTCGATTAATGTGATGACGCCCTATAGGAGCATCTACAATTCCTGAATCATGTTTGAAATTACCAAGTACAACTGTATGATAAACTCTATTTATAGAGTGTTCTTTTAGTTGATTAGCCAAGGATTGATGAGCTATATCGTTTTTACAAATTACTATTAAACCTGTGGTATCTTTATCAATTCTATGGACAATTCCCGGTCGCATAACCCCGTTAATACCAGATAACTCACCCTTACAATGATGCATTAAGGCATTAACCAAGGTTCCAGAGTAATTACCTGGTGCTGGATGAACAACCATATTTTTAGGTTTGCTAATTACAATAATATCATTGTCTTCATAAATAATATTTAAAGGTATCTCTTCAGCAACTATATCAGGAGTAACTGGTTCAGGTACTTGAACAGCAACAATATCCCCTTGGCTTAGTCGAAAATTTGCTTTTACAACATTTTCATCTACAGTAACTAAACCATCCTTAATATTACTTTGAATGTGAGAACGAGTAAACTCAGGCAGCATCGCCACTAAATATTTATCTATCCTTTGATTCTCATTATCCTCATCAACTGTGAAAACAAGTTTTTCCATAAAAATTATCAATCCTCATCCTTTTTGGCTAAGTTATTCATTTCTGGTTCCTCCTGAAAACAAGTTATTTTATATATCTTTCTTACTCTTCGTTTATGTCTACTTGTTCTATAATCATAACCTTCTCACGCTTCTCCAAATACTCTAATTCATTATCTTTGTAATAAAACAAAACTAACAGTAATAGTAATATACAAGCTATTACAATATAACTATCTGCGACATTAAAAATGGGGAAATTTATAAGTTCAAAAAAGAAAAAATCTATTACAAATCCAAACCGGATTCTATCGATAAGATTACCTATTGCTCCTGAAATAATTAGTATATGAACTACTCTAAGAAAATTGTATCTTCTACCTGAAGGAATTCTTCCATACAAGTACAAAATGACAGATGCAAGTATAACTGCTATTAGAATAAGAAAAACCTGTTGCCCATAAAAAATACCAAAGGCTGCCCCTCTATTTTCCAAATACCGTAGGCTAAAAACACCCTCTATTATGCTAAAGGAACCACTGCCTTTTAAGTATTCTACAGCAAGCCATTTTGACAGCTGATCCACAAATACAGCCATTGCAATAAAAGGTAGCGCTATTAGATATGGTTTTAATGTTATTTGCCCTTTGTCATTTTTTTCATTCATACACATTTCCCTTCTTAACTACTGATATTTATAAATCACAACCCAAAATCTATCTTTTCTTGTTTTGTTAACTGTACCTTTATATTGAAACTTACCTATCCCTCTAACTGATACTATATCATTATCTTGAATAGAAAAGCTATTAGAAGTTATAATCCTGCCATTTACAAAAACTTTGCTCCCTTTTATTAAACCTGTAATTTGGCTCCTAGAAATATTTAGAGCCAATGAAAGAATACAGTCAATTCTTAGAGAAGCTACAGTTCCTTTCACCTCATTATACCTTGGTTTATAGTCAAATTCATCTTTTGAAAGCTTTTTGGAATTTATCAATGTATTACCAACCTTTATAAGGTTATCACAGATAAATTCTAGCAAAGGAGCCACTACAAAAATATATGCTTCAGTATCCAAAGCAACAATGTCTCCAATTTTAGAGCGATCTATTCCCAAGTTCATAACTGCTCCTAAGTAGTCTCTATGGCATAGCTGCCTCATAAACCGATTGTCTATTGGCCTCACATTAACAATGTTTACTGGAAAATCTTCTTTTGCAAAACAAAGAGCATCGTGGTAGAATGCTGCCATCTGACGCTCTGCTTCTTCATATCCACCAAAAGTTATGTAAGGGCTGTCTAGTTCTCTTTTTGGTATTTTATGTAAAATATTTAGTTCATTGAGGTTTAGAAAGTCACTAAACACTGCAACACCTCTCTTGTGTGATATTGCAGATAGTTCCATTAATCTATTCTCAAGTAATTGCTCTTCTTTATTCACGCTTTTAGTATCTGTTTCTCACGCCCCCCGCTTCTACAGATCCCCCTAAGAGATCTTGTATATCTCCAGAGATATCAACATTAGCTGGGGTCAATAAGAATATGTAATTTGAAACACGCTGAAGGTTACCCCCTAGTGCAAAGGTTGCTCCTGATACAAAGTCAATTACTCTTTGAGCCACTTCAACATCCATACCTTCAAGGTTTAAAATTACAGTTCTTCCAGCAAGCAATGTTTCACTTATTTCTCGTGAATCATCTACAGAAGCAGGCTTGATAACACATACTTCCATACTAGCTTTAGATTTTTTGCCAGGCACGGCGCGCATTGGAGTCACTTTATTCGAACCACTGCTCCCTCTACTATCGTGTTCAAATTCGTCATCTCCATCATTTTTCTTCTTACCAAACAAGGAATTACGTGGCCTTGAATCGTAATCATCGTCAAATTCATCAACATCGTCAAAGGCGTCGTCCTCATAGTCGTCATCCTTTAACCTCATAATGTCTAACAATCTGTCAAATACACCCATACTTTACACTCCTATCTTGCTAGCACAATGTATCTTTGTTATAGTAATGGTTAAGCATATCTAACCCCAAAGACAGCTGTCCCAACTCTTATCATCGTCGAGCCTTCCTCAATTGCTACTTGGTAATCATTGGTCATTCCCATTGAGAGCACTCTCATGGTAACATTATCTATGTTTTGCCTCTCAATGTCAACAGATATTTTTTTCAGTCTTGCAAATACTTCCCTATTTGTTTCTGGATTATCTACAAATGGAGCTATTGTCATTAATCCTTTCACGTGAATATGGTTGAATTTAGACAATTGCTTTACAAATGATTCAACTTCATCTAACCCAATTCCAAATTTACTTTCTTCTTCTGCAACATTCACTTCCACTAAAATGTCGACATCTATATTCTTCTTAACACATTCCTTTTCAATAGTTTCTGCTAATCGTAGAGAATCCACAGATTGAATAAGCTTTACTTTACCAACCACATCTTTAACCTTATTCCTTTGTAAATGCCCTATCATATGCCAAGAAGCATCACCCGGTAAAAGATCATATTTCGTTACAAACTCTTGGACTCTATTTTCTCCAAAATGACGCACTCCTGCATCATAAGCTTCCATAATTAAGGAGTTTGGTTGAGTTTTAGTCACTACAATTAAAGTAACTTCCTCTCTTTTTCTATTTGCCCTAATACAAGCTTGCTGGATGTTTTTTTCTATTTCCTGTATATTCTCTTTAATCATACATGCTTCGCTTTCTATACTTCTTCTAGAAGATCTACAGTTAAAACTGCAATTTATGCTATGGTTTATCTTTAGACATAGCCCCTTCAACTGCAACTTTACCTTGCTACAATTTCCCCATCTACCACCTCTGAACCGTCCAAGGCAATAAAGTCAAAGTTAGACAAACTAAAGGCATTTCCATCCTGTACAATATAGTACTCTTCATTTCCAGTTAGAATATATACAGGCATAAAAATTGCATAGCCTTGATTAATGTTAAATACTCCAGTAACAGATTCAATTCTGTTAATTGTAAGAGCAAGAGTCTCTCCAGTATATGGCATAACAATAGTGGTTACATTTGGAATGGCAACAGGATTAATATAAGCATCACCATTGATATTTCTATTATACACTCTGAGAGGAATAAAAACCTCATCACCATTTTCTCTTACCAACACACCATTTGCCGCTCCCCTGGTAGCAATAAAATCACCAGGAATTCGATAAAGTTCTTTTTCTGTAACAGCACTCCTTGGTATCTTTAAACCAGTTGTATCGTCTAAAACCAATTCAAGATTAATAAAGCGCTCTTCTGCATATCTTATCATGGAATGATTGAGAAATAGAGAAGCAAAGTACTCACCATTTCTGTTGAAAACATAAGGTGTCGCCCATGCCTCAATATTATCTCTTTGGAATCTAATTCTTGCCCAAGGCAAATCTTCTAACCTTTCTGCTACCTGAGGTGGAATTTGGATTATAATATACCAGTTCTCATCAGTTACAAGCTTATACTTTGGATCACCTAAACCAATTGAATTTTGCTCACTTAAAGATAACGGCTGATAATCTTCCCGCAAAAACGTCTGCTCATTAACATCAGCCTTCGTTATACCTTCCATTCCATCAATCCTTAGGACCAAAACCCCATCCCTAGGCGCACCAAAAACATCAGCATCTCTATCCTGACTAATAATTGCATCTAGCTGAGCTCCTCTTGCTTTGTTGCCAATACCATGAAATGAATGATTCAATTCATTTCTAAAGGTATACACCGAAGAGAATCTTTGTGGATCAAAACTTTCCATAAAGCCTTGGGTTCGATAGACAAAGGTCATGTGATTTTCATTTGTTATGGCTAAGTCATCATCTAAGGTTATATTATCAATAGGGCTTAGTTGCCTTCTAGAAACCGCTAACAGCTCTGTACCCGCCCCCACTTTACTAAGTGAATTTTGTAAATAGTAAATATAACCATTGGACTCAGACGTTACAATTAGTTCTTCTCGAATAGCAACTCCAGTAAAGGTATGGTCAGTTAAAATTCTGCCTTGCCGCACTTCATAAGGGGTAACCCTATTACTTGTTGCATATATAAATATGGTGACAACAATGTATATAAAGATAACAACAAAGACTAATATACCAATATTAAATTCTTGTTTCCTCTTGTAACTGGATAATTTTAATGACTTCTTTCCTTTATTAAACATATAATCCTCACATTTAATGAAAACCTGCCACATAAGTTAATAATCTAGACATATTTCGATATAAGTTATTTCTTGTAGGTGCTCCCATAATAATAGCAATATAAAAATTATCATTGAAATCTCTAACATACAATATAACACAAGCTCCTGCTTGATTTGTAGTTCCTGTTTTCCCTCCCAAAACCGTTACATTTTCTGGATTTTGGATAATACCGCTTGTATACCAATTAGATGGATACCACCGGATATAGCGAACTGTACCATAATAATCTCCCCCTGTTATCCTGCCTACCACAACAGGCTTTTCAATAATACTAACAAATCTTTGATCTTTTATGGCTTCGTTGAAAATCAAATACATATCATATAATGTTGTATACTGATTGGCATCATGTAGACCATGGGAATTGGCAAAATTTGTGTTGGTAGCTCCTAGTCGATGAGCCTCCTCATTCATTAATCTAACAAAAGCCTCTTCTGTTCCAGCTATGTGCTCCGCAATAGCAACAGCCTTGTCATTTCCTGAATGAAGTAACAATCCACCAACTAAATCATACATAGAAACTTCATCACCAATCATCAAGCCACCCATCTGAGCGTACCAAGGAAAATTAACAGCGTTTTCGCTAATAGTTACCATGTCATTTAAATCAGAATGTTTTAATGCAACTATGGCTGTCATAACCTTTGTGGTACTTGCTGGATATAAGCGATGAAACATGTTTTTGCCAAAAACAACTGCTGGGTCATCAACACTAAATACTCCTCCAGCAAAAAATTCAGCTTCCACAACAAAATCCATCATGTCACCATACTGAATAGTATCATCCAACACAAAATCCCCCATATTTACATCTGTAGCTGAAACTGCTAGGTTAGTTGCAAATAGGGGTTTATTAAATAGTCCACGATTAAAATTTTCATTTTCAAACTTCATTATTGCATATATAGGGTCTATTATATCCCCATCACGGGAAAATAAATCTGCAACAATTTCTCTATGATTCGACTCACTTCCACAAGATATCAACATTGTAGAAAGAGCTATGCACAATACAACTAGCAAAATTTTCTTACTTATACATCTCACGCCAATCAAGATCTCCTCTATCTAAAGCTAATATTAGCGCCTCAGCTGTAGCAATATTTGTAGCCAAAGGAATATTATAAACATCACAAAGTCTGGCAACGTAATTTAGACTTTGCTCTTCTTTAGTAGGCACTAAAGGATCCTTGAAAAGAATCAGTAAATCAATTTCGTTTTGTTCAATTTGTGCACCTAGCTGTTGAGAGCCACCTAAGTCTCCTGCCAAAAATTTATGTACTTGCAAGTTTGTTACACTTTCGACCAATTGCCCTGTTGTTGCAGTGGCATAGATTGAATGCTTGCTTAATATTCCTTGATATGCAATACAGAAATTTTGCATTAATTTTTTTCTTGATTCATATGCTACTAATCCTACATTCATGACAACGCTCCTATTATAATATTTTTTAATTTTCTTCATCATCCATATAATTATTTAAGTGCTTACGGGGATGCAATCCTACATTCAACACAAGACCAACCCCTATACAAAGAGACACCAAAGATGTTAAGCCATAGCTAACAAAAGGAAGAGATACACCAGTATTAGGAATGATCTTCGTAGCAACACCAATATTAATAAACCCTTGAATTGCTATTAAGGTGGCTACACCACCACAAATAAGCCGTCCTGCCATATCACCTGATCGCATACCTGTAAGAATACACAATAATATAATTAATAATAACAAAATAATTACCATTGAACAACCCACAAAACCTAATTCTTCTCCAATAATAGAAAAAATAAAATCATTTTGTGCTTCAGGGATAAAACCACTGTTCTTTAGAGTAGTAGGATCCACACTATTAAAGCCTCTTCCTGTAAGCTGGCCTGACCCAATCGCCATAACAGAATTAAGTTGCTGATAGGCAGCTTCTTGGGCAAAATCCTCTGGGTTTAAAAATGCCAAAATTCTGTCTTGCTGGAAGTTCATTAGAATCTGTTGATCTGGTTGCATAGCCACTACAAACAAAGCAGCTACCATAGGTACTGCTACAGCAATGGCAGCCCCGATAAGTTTGTAACTAACTCCTGCCAGAAACAATAAAACTAAAAAGACCAGAATCAGTACAATTGTATTAGAAAGATTTGGTTGTCTACGGATTAATTCTACTGAAGGTAATAACAAAATCACTGCTGGAATTATCACTCTAAATTTGCTTATTGAAGCCTTTTGCCTTGCAAAAAACTTTGCAAAAAACAAAATCAAAATTATTTTTGTCAAATCAGAAGGCTGAAATGTCAAGAAGTCACCTAATGCTAGCCATCTCCTAGCTCCATTTATCTCTTCGCCAAAAATAAGTACAGCTCCTAATAAAACTAGGTTAACACCATATAAAGGCAATGTAAACTTTAAAATCAATTTGTAGTCAACAAATGATATAACAATCATAGCTGTGACGCCAAGAAATAGCCCCATTAATTGCCTATCAAATAAAGCAGGTGCCGCACTTCCCACCATAAAAACACCAAATAGAGACAGGACAACCACTAGTAATAGTAAACTGAACTGATAATATTTATAATTATACTTTTGAAATAGTTCTTTAACTTTAGAAAACATCTACTCTCCCTATTTAAATATGTCCCTATTTAAATATGCCCCTTTTATCAATCACCGCTTTCAACTGTATCTAAAACAGCAGCTCGCCCCCTAATAACCTCATCAATATCACGAAGGCCGTACTTAACTCTCACAATATTTCTAGCAATTGCTGCAGCATATGTTGATGTATATCCATTAGGAATCCGAACAGCTATGGCTATTTCAGGATTATCGAATGGCGCAAAACCTACAAACAAAGCATGATCAGGATTAATATCACTTTGCTCAGCAGTCCCAGTCTTCCCTCCCATTGACATTTCAAAGTCTCTAAAACTTTCATGTCTAAGAATCATTTCTCTCATACCTTCATGAAGTAAGTCCCAAGTTCTGCTACTTATTTCATCTGATTGACGGACCACTCTAGGGGTATACTCTATTATTGTTACTCCGTTTACATCCGTAGTTCTTTTAAGCAACGTAAGCTCATGTACTGTTCCCTTAGAAGCAATTGTTGCCACATATCGATTCATTTGGCTAACAGTAAAGTTATTAGTTCCTTGACCTATTGCTGATGCAACTGCAATGGCATCTGAAATACGCGGCTCTGCTTCTGGCAGTTCAATTCTTGTCCTTTCATCAAAGCCAAACATAGCGGAGTATTTTTCTAGTTCAGCAAGTCCCAACTCACTGCTAATTCCACCGTCAGGAAGCCGCCCCAATTCATATCCTATAAAATAGAAGAAGACATTACAAGATACACCCAAAGCAGTAACAACATTTTCACCACCACACCCGTATGGATAGGACCAACATCTAGGATGAGGAGTTACAAATTCAAACTCACCTTCACAAAAGAATGTAGTTCCCGGTTCAATTATGCCTTCTGTTAAAGCAGCTGCAGCAGCAACCATTTTAAAGGTTGATCCTGGAGCAGTTTGTTGCTGAGTTGATTTACTATATAATGGTTTTGTCATATTATTAAGCAAGGAGTTATAATATTCCGAATCCATAGTGTTAGCCAAACGATTGTTATCAAAACCAGGATATGACACATTTGCCAGTACTTCGCCTGTAAAAGGATCACTAATAACTACTCCTCCTGTACTAGGCTCTAATCCTAGCTGGCCTGGAGTAATAGTTAAAGATTCAACCATACCCAATATCCAATTAAATGGATTTACTGCTCCAGAACGAAGCCCTAGATAAACCTCCTCGTTCATATCCAAAAATCCTTGTTCATAAACTGAAGCAAAAATCTGTCCCCCTGATATCTCTCCAGCTCTAATTAAATAGCGATAGATAATACTTTCGAAGTTGAAATCATTTTGCAACGAATTTTGGACGAAACTTACAATACCCCGATAAACCTCTGTAGCTTCTGTGTATCTTTCCATTTCTATAAAATCACTTAGCCTGCTAACATCAATCCAGTTTTCTGCAATGAGATGATTTAAGTATTCATTTACATTTATACTTTCATCTCTTGCCCAAGCCTGATGAACTTCATCGGCACCGTCAATCCGACTTCGCATTATGATGCCTGAATTAGTAGTAAGAACAGTTACGATTACATGAGTAATTACTTCCTGCATCTCAGGGGTTAAGTCTCTTCTACCGGCTCCATCAGGATTATTTAAGTATGCAACAACATCTCCTATTAGATCTTGTCTACGTTTTGTAAAAACCTCGTATATTTCTCGTTGAGCTGAATCTGTGGGTGCATCAGAAAACCTGGAACTATCCACAATTCCATTGGCGATAAAATTAACATAAACCGTATCAATAGGTATCAATATATCCCTAGTTGTTGCCTCCAAACTAGGGTCATAATTCATGATATTAGCTAATCTTGATAGGATTATCCCAGCCAATTTTTCTTGAATAATATAGTATGTTTGGATTTGTAAATCTCTATCAATTGTTAAATAGACATTATTACCAGCAGATGGTTCCACCAAATCAACCACCTCTGTAACTCTACCAAAACTGTCTACATAAAAGGTTATGGATCCTTTAGTTCCTTGCAAGGTCTCTTCCATAACTTGCTCGATGCCTGCCTTTCCAATAATGTCAGTCATGGAATACCTTTGCTGCTGTTCTTCATTTAGTGCCAGATATTCTTCCATTGATATCTTGCCTGTATAGCCGATGATTCCAGCAAAATAGATGCTATCAACATATCTTCTCATATAATCCTCTGTAACACTTACACCAATCAATCTATATTGATTCTCCATAATGGCAGCAACCGTTTCGTCGGATACATCTGAAGCTAAAGTTGTAGGGATATATTGGGTAAAGCTATTAAGTCTAATGGAATAGCGCATAGTAACCATTTTAAGAATAAACTCTCGACAATTGTCTTCTATGTCTAGACCAAATCCAGTTGCCCTGTCAGTTGCCAAAAACTCAATAACATCCGTTGGGGTTGAATTAACTTGCTCCTCAGTTAGTTCCTCAATTGTTTGGTGTCCATAAATATCAGCAAGAAAGCGTAAACGACTAAATTCATTGGTCATTGCAAAGGCATAATTTCCAGCAGCATCAAGAACAATTCCAAAGTCGCTATTAATGGTGTCTCCATTAGACTCCACAATATCAATTACACCGGCTAAAATCTCGTTTAGGATATCATTTCTGCCTCGCTCCATTGTTCCTTGAACATTATCTTCAATAATTACCGAGTGAGCCAGTTCATTATAGGCCAAAACATTGCCATTTCTATCGTAAATTCCTCCTCTGGTGCCGGTGATTTCTCTTTCTCTGCGGATAATTAATTGAAAATTGTCAATATGATATTGTCCCTCAACAATCTGCAAAACAAAAAGCCTATGGAGAGGGAACAAAAACAATAGAATCACTATAATACCAAGTAGCAGTAATCGGGATCGGCCCAAAGTTACTATGAAGTTTTTGAGATTAGTGAAAAATCTTTTAAACAAACCTGCTTGTTCTCCTTTTCTCTTCAGTCTCTAGTTTACGGTTAATCCAAAATATAATGGGATACACAGGTATTGCCACAATAACTGTATAAATGAGTTCTGGCATTATTATCTGATTTAGGTAATGGAAAAAATTGAATTCACCTCTAAAAACAAAATGGATAAAATATACTACTAATCCATGCACGAAACTACTACCACCAATTAATAAGATTGGTAGTTTTATATCTTCATCAAGATAAATATCTTCAAATAATCCGTTTAAGAAGCCTACAACCAGATACATAAGGCCAAAAAAGCCAATAATATCTCCATATAAAACGTCCATAGTCAAGCCTGCCAACAATCCAACAAACATGCCCTCTTTTGACCCTCTCATAAACCCAAAAGAAGCCGTTATTATAATTAATAAATTGGGTTGGATGCTACCTATGGATATAACAGGCATAACTGTAGTTTGAATGGCAACAAATAAAAAAACTATAAGTGCCGTAATGGCAAAGCGCTTAAGCTTCATCCTTTTCATTAATCGTCACCTGCCATATCT
>JGI20163J26743_11538007_pt1 | contig 12224 bp, 12 predicted proteins | sample TergutCu122P1_FD_26743 | JGI IMG/M metagenome (IMG submission 26743) | reverse complement strand
AAGAATAATCCCCTTGCTACCCAAAGGTATCATTTCTACTGAACGCAGGGTATCATTTTAACTGAACGCAAACAGGTATCATTTCTACTGAACGCCGACATTGCATTTACAAGCGACTTGACAAAAAAATATATGTTTAAGAGAGTAATGTAAAAAAGGTGGAGGGCAAATTGTTTTATATAAAAAAGGAAAATGCTAAAGTTAATGAGTATCTTAACAAATTGAGTAATGAAAAAGCATGGTCAAATGACTCAAGTTTGGATGACCATTACATTTTCAACAAGCAGTTTTTTTAGAGAATACGGATGTTTACGAAGAATATTCTCCCTCTTTTTGTTGCGCCTAAGTTGAACTTGCCGTTTTAGAGGAAATTATAGAAATACCAAATGTGGAAATTAAAAAAATGAATAACTTATATGAAAAATCAATATAATTAATGTGCTTATGGCACAACGAAACAAATCGGTATGCGAAAATTGAAAAATTGCTAACAAAATATAAAAAATAAATTCACTCAAATAACGAGGTTTTATGTACAATATTACTTTAATATGTTCAAAACATCGAGAAATTGGAAAATGTAATTCTCTGGAATTATATAATATTTTCAAGATGATAAATCCAGAAATAATATTTGAAGAAATACATAGCTCCAGATTTGATGATTATTATAAAGATCAGAAAATTAGAAATTTGGAAACAGATGCAGTCAGGATGTATTTAAAAGATAAAAAAATTGAACAAATTCCAGTAGATAATTATGATATATCAAAAATACACTCATTTTATAGAGATTATAAATATATGAATAAAATAATTAATAATAATATTGATATCCATCATCTATTAAATAAAATATCATATATGACTGAGCAATATGGATTTAAATTTATTAACAGTTATGAATGTGCTGAATTATTTGAGGAATTAAATAATTTGGAGAGTAATGTTATAAAAAGAATAAATGATGAAAGGTTATCTCGGATATATAACTTGTGGAACAAAATCACTGATGGCCGTGAAAATGCAATGCTTAAAAACATTTATAATTATAGCAAGGAAAATAAATATGCTAAAGCGATTTTTGTTATTGGAACAAGGCATAAAAATTCAATAATAAAGAAAATACAGGAATATAAAGAAAAAGAAGAAATAAAATTGAATTGGAGATTTGATAATTTTATAAATTAATTGCAATAGATGATTTCAAGTAGGACACGGGGTGAATTGTCGAGCCTGTCTGCCTTGTTCATTTCAACAGCTTTCTGCCCTGAACTTCTACTAATATGGTCATTTGCTGTATGGCGATTTTGTTTATGCGCATATATAATAGCAGCTTGCTTAGGCGTTAATTCTTTTGGGACAAGATGCTGTTTAACTGCGTCGGTATGGATATGATAATTGATTTTTTCAAATTCCCGCTTGGCTGTCCAACCTAACAATTTTTGCTCTGCGTCTTTTAGACGCTGGAATTCTTTGACAATATATATTTGAAATTCCGGGCTTATCCATAAGCTCGCCTACGCTAATCTTAAAACTGTTTAAGCCAGACTTGCTTTTAATTATGGCGAATTCGCCATAATTAAAATTGGGGTTATTTATTTGCTCCCAAATTCCAATATATTCAAAGAGGTTAGGATTATTTCTGTTTAGCTTAGATTGGCACTATGGAATAGTTAACAACTTTGGATCTGCAAATTTTGAAACTCATAAGCCTTACTAAATTATTTTATTTCTTCTTTTTGGGAAGGCTATTTCTTTTCCTACTTTGTGGCTGCTGCTCTTTTTCATGGTTATGGAAGTGTATTGAACGAGCATCAATATTTATATAAGTATCTCCAGAGCCTTCTTGGTCTTCATAATTTCTCGTGTCGCGATAGTCTTCTTTACCACCTGCATATCCACCAATTATTGCAAAAATTAAACAAAGAATGCAACTTAAGAAAAAAGCTGGTATAAGAATTATAATAGCTAACACAATACCTGTGAAGCCCATACCAGCACCACCTATATACAATAATATGATAGCACAGATTGTAAATGTAATTACTGCTGTTTTTAAAATAACAACCTCCAAAAAATTATTGAGTAGATCTTCAAGTAATTGAAGCCTGCTGTAAACCAAAAAGCTTGTCGTATTCAGCACGAGTAAGGACTGTATCAAAACCGCCAACAGCTTCGCCGGAATGCTTGTCAATTCCAGTGTATGAAAGGCTAGAATCTTCATATCTTTTGAATTTATAAACAGCGTCATTCATAAGGGAAGCATTGAATACCCCAAGAGATACCAATAGTTCAAAGTCTTTGATAGTTAAGCCTGTTACCTTCTTGAAAAGGTCGGGTTCAAGTTGAGTTATAACGTGCTTCAAAGTATGTTCCCGATAATCTGATAGATACATGAAAAGTGGAATTCTTGTGGCAAACTTACGAAGTTTCTCTTGTATCATTTTCCGTTTTGATTTGTATTCTTTTTCTTCTTCGGTTAGTTCTTTTTTTAGTTTCGCGGATGGTTGGGTATCCTGCGACTTTGCTTTTTTGACTTTTTCAGAAAGGCTAATTATCGTTGCAATTACCTCATTTAAGTTCCGGAATCCTTCAATATTTTCTAAAGCACGCATTGCGTCAGGATTGGCGAGTATTCTAGCCAAAGTATCATTGTCAACATTAACTAGCAATGCACTATCCCATCGCCGAGCAAGTAATGTTGCAGAAGTGCCAGCTAAGGCAATATCAAGAATATCTCCAGCGTTAATTTGCGTCATAGTGCTGCCATCGTAAACGAGTACCGGCAAAAATTTGATAAACTCAGCTACTTTTTTCTCCGGGCTGTCCTCGCTTACGTCAAGCCTGCAACTGTAATCTTCGACCTGTTTAAGGGCACGGTCTAAGGCAAAATCAAAAATGTAACATTGATGTTTCATTATTTCTTTTTCGTTGTTTTCGTTTTCAACTAACCAGGGACTCTGAACCCTAAAAGCAGACTGGAAATAAGTTTCCGGACTTGAAAGATTACGAAGCATAAAAATACCTGTCCAAGGTTGAACAGTAACGCCGGTTGTAAGTTTTCCACATGTAAGGGTAATAGTTTTTGTTTTTAGAGGGTCGCCCATAGAACTCGTAACTGGACCAAGAGCATTAACTCCAATACCCGCACCCGCTCCGGCACAAACATTTATTTTATAATCTTGAAAAAACGTGTTATTGCGTTTCTGAATTAAGTTATTCATGGCGAAGCAGGAAGCTACGTTAGGTAAAAACCATAGTGTATGAGTCAGAATAGAAAGCAGCTTTGTATTGGAATATGGCATTTCCGGTTTCTTTGCACCAAGCCTTAGGTCATCTGTTGTTGTTCCAAGGTATGCTCCTCGAATAAGGTCTAGCCATTTTTGTACATGGTCTTCGTACTTAAATTTTGCTTTGTCTTTTTTTCCTTCGGCTGAAAAGAACTCGTTCAAATCGAATTCATCAAATAAGCCCTGTGAAGCAATTTGTTTAATACTGTCCGGGATTTTGTATGTCATAAGAACCATTTGAGGTAAAGACGCATAAGGATTAAGCGAAGACTTTTTCCAATTTTCTTTTGCTCTTTGTTCATCGGAGTATGTCCAGTTATATATTTGGTCCTCTATAAATTCACCGGAGTTTAAGGCTCTAAATGGTGTGCCTGATAAAAATAGATAACGAGATGTTGTAATTGGTAGAAATGATTCATTCCAGGCATTGTCTGCTTCTTCTGCTTTGTACTTTTCCATATTCAAAGTGTCGTAAATATCATCGTCTTCTTCTTCAAATAGTTTTTTGGCATTTTCCCGCCATGCGCCAAAATGGTATTCGTCGAATATGACTAAATCCCAATTTGTAAGGTGTACCCATTCATTTTTAGCTTTAATTCCCCCTTCGGCAGTAGTTCCAAGATAATCTTGAAATGAGCCAAAACAAACAACAGGTTTATTAAAATCTGCTGTTTCCCAAGTTAATTCTGATGTGCGGCTGATGAATTGCCAGCCTTCAAAATCTTTATGAGTGGTAATGTCTTCTTCCCATGCACTTTGAACAGCAGGCTTAAAAGTAAGAATTAGTATTTTGGTTAAACTTAATTTTTTTGCTAATTGATAAGAAGCAAAAGTTTTTCCAAAACGCATTTTTGCATTCCATAAAAACTTTGCAGATTTTTTATCTTTTTCTTGCGTGTAATAGCCAATGGTTTTTTTTACGGCTTCTTCCTGCTCAGGACGCATTTTAAAATCACGGCTGCGATTTTCGATATTATCAGTTTTATCACGGACAGAAATATACGCAGCTTTTAGGTCATCAAGTGAACATTGAAACCATTCTTTATGAACACGAGGTTTCTTCATTTTTTCGAGGGCTTGATGTATTTTGTGGTCTTTGAAGTTATTGCCATCGGAGTGCATGGCTGATTCAGAAAAAATAATGCGATATTTTACAGCACTTGTTTTTAATTGTTCTTCAACACGAATATTTACATCACGGTCTGAATACCCTACTTTGATTAAGCCTTTATGCGAAGGTACATCGACCAACTCATAGGCATAAATAGAGGGGGTTATTTTAGGGCGCAATGTAAATATGTCTTTAGTCATCAGAACCTTTCCCTTCATTATCACCTGATTGAATTGCGGAAAGTAAATCGACATAACCATTCTCTTTTGTCAGATCAATATACAATCTTGATTTTAAAAACACTGGTAAAAATGGCTTGCCGTTTTTACCAGTTTCCATCACAACGGGAATGAATTTTACCTGTAGAGGTTCTGATGCTATTTGGGAAATGATAATTTCGGATTCATAACCAACACCCCCTTCACGCGCATCCGCCTTTTTGGCATAGTCACGATTACAAATGACTAATATCCTGTCAATTTCATTATTTGTTAAGGCTTGTTCCATAAAGTAGTTCTTATCCTGTCCTGCTTTTAAATCTTTTTTATCATAAATGACAGAAATACCGTCTACGTTAAGTTTTTTGATCAAATCAAATACTTTTTTTTGATTTTCTGGTGGCGACCAACAATACGAAATAAAAATTTTGGGCTTTGGTTTTCTATTACTACTGAAGTATGGTTTTATTTCATCAATTTTAACATTTTTTACAGTCCAATGAGTTCGATTTAGCTCCCATCCCCCTAAATCAAGTTGAGCTTCCAAGTTGATGAAATCATTGTAAAATATCCTGTCATCAATAGCATAATCAATTTTTACATTCTGCTCTCGAACAGATATTCCAGTAATTTTTCCGATATAGGCATCTTTAGAATTAAAGCTTTCGTATGCAAAAATGGCAGGTATTGATTTTAGTTTCTTAATTTCTTTTTCCCCTAACCCAGAAAACCTAGAATAAAATTCTTTCGAGATATATTCAGTTAAACATCGTTCACGTGGAAAAAGTGCACTATTAGATTCCCACATATCTGATTTAGCGGAAACAAGTAAATTAAGCATTCTCACCACCGATTTCCATTGGTCGAATCATACTTTCTATAAAAGCAATTTCATCTTTGGTAAGATTATATTTTTTGTAAAGTTTTTCGTCTGTCCACGGTTCAGAAAAATCTTGTATTGGAACAAATTGGTAAACCCCTTTTGCTGCATGTTGTGTATTTTTACGTAGGAGTACAAGAAAACGAAAAAATTTTGTTCGTATATACGACAAGACATTTTCGGCTTCGGCTTTAGTTTTAAAGTTACCTATAACGAGGTATGTTTCGGTACAACAAGTGTTAGGTTCACCTAGAAAAGGTTTATTTAAAATTTGGTGTGGAAAATCTTCTCCAGCACCGTAAGCCATTGTGATATAGACTTTCCATGCATTTAGTGCCTGTTTGTTTTCTACTTCGTAATTTTCAGGCAAGTATCCAATTTTGTTGTTTGCATAAATTTTGATTTTACCTTTACTAATTATGTCAGTAAAATTTGTACGAAAGCCAAAAGGCTTTTGGGGGCTTACAAAGTCAGCAAATGTTATCTCCTCATTTGAGTTAACTTTTCTAAAAATACTTATAGCTTGATTATAACGTATAAAAATATCACTATTTTTTTCTAACAACGGTCTTTTCATTTTTGATTTTTCACTGCCACGAACTGTTTCAACTATGCATTCTCCATTTCTATCTCTCTCCCAAAGAAAATAACAGACACCTCCTTTTATTTCAACTCCAGGAAAACATTCTGAAGAAATTGGATAATCTATCAATATTGAAATTCCAGAGTCATTCAGCATTTCATCTCTAAATTCATCTAACCCTCTTCCACCTGCAAACCATCGCGAAGGAATAATCATAGTTAAATATCTTGGTTTTAATTTTTTTGCTTGTTGTACAAATTTATGATAAAGAGGAATAGCGCCTCCTCTATTTCTGGCCTCTTCATTATTATCACCACCATCACTTAATTGATAAGGCGGGTTGCCAATAATTACATCAAATTTCATATTAAAAAAATCCTCCGGTTTGGTAGAATGAATGAACTCATACGCATGGGTTTCCAAAGTTTCATCACGGTCATATCCTATTTTTGCAGCACCACAAAATTTGCATTTCTCGCCGACCCAAGTATGCTCAGTTTTTCTAAATCGAATATTCCCTTCTGCATTATCAAATTTAGTTATTGAGTATTTGCTGTTTGGATATTTTGAACAATAAACACTTCTTCGTGATAACAAAGAAGTCAATTCTGTAATTGCAATGCCAAAAATTTGTTTATGAAAAATATGGTCAATGCGTTTTTGTTTATTTGGTATTTCTTTTTCAAGACCAACTAATAATCGCTTTGCTATTTCACGAGGGAAGACACCAGACTTACAGGCAGGGTCAAGGAAAGTAGTATTTTTATTTTTAAACAATTCTTGGGGAAGCATATCAAGAATTTTATTTGCAATCTCCGGCGGGGTAAAAACTTCATCGCTAGACAAATTAGCAAGGCAGTTTAAGACATCAGGATTATAAGTCTTTGAATAAAAATCACTCATACTGCTGTACCTTCTTATAATGAACTAGTGGGAATTCCTGAAAAGGGCGCGGAATGTAGGCTTTTGTTTCGTTATCGAATTCCCAATCAATCATTTCAAGAGTGTATTGTTGTTCACGACCTTCAAGCATTTGGTCTAAACGGAAATCACGGCGTTTTAACAGACAGCTATTCACGGCAGACCATTCAGCAAAAGCAATAGGTTGACCTGTCGATGTCTTTAGGGTTAAGGCATCGCCGCAAAGAATATTATGTTTTAATATATGCCGTACTGCCTCCCTTGTTTCATCGGTTGCCCATATACCGCAAATTGCTGCGTACTCTTTGTTGAAAATATCAAACATGCGGATACGGCATTCATCTACATTGTCTTGCAGTAAATCAACGCCATAGATACTGGTAACTGCTAAAACTGCATAACGTTCATAGTCATCGGGGTTTTTGCCATAGCGGGATTTTACTACAGCCAGCTTTCGCCGCAGGATTTCTGCAAGAAAATTTCCGGTTCCGCAAGCGGGCTCGAGAAAGCGACTGTCTATGCGTTCGGTTTCCTGTTTTACCAAATCAAGCATGGCATTGACTTCTCGTTCTGCGGTAAAAACTTCGCCGTGGTCTAATACACGCTGTTTTGACTTTGTTTGGCTTTTTTCAACCTCTTTTTTACCTTTTGACACGACTTTGGGAAAAAGTTCAATGAGTGAATCCGGCATTTTTTGCTCCCATGCGAACTAATGTGCGTACTTTTGCAAGTATATACGTACTGCAATACGCTTTCAAGACTTTAAATGCGAACTTTTGGGTAATCTTTAAGTATGGGTTTTGGAGAAAATTTAAAAGAAAGATTAGAATATGTTGGATTAAAACAGACAGATTTAGCACGGAAAACATCAATAAAACTACGAAGCATACAAAAATATGTTCAAAAAGACGGCTCAAAACCTTCTGCAGATAATGCAGTAAAAATTGCTCAAGTTCTTGGGGTTACTGTTGAATATCTTGTTACCGGAAAAAATTGCTCAGAAAACAATTATTCTTCGCTGGAGCCTGAACTTCAAAAGTTGATTCGCTCAATAAGAAACTTGCCTAAAGATAAGCAGAAAATGGTGACTAAGATTGCGTTGTACCTGACTGGGGTTCTTTAGACCGTAATTTATGTTTCAATTGACAGAAGAAGAATTTGAAAACTTGAAATTACAAAGTCAGGAAACATCAGATGATAAACCAAGGATTTTATATGAATATTGCGGGACATTCTTGACTACTTGTACTGTGCGTTAGAAACCAGCAGCCTCTATTATTTTTTGTCTATAAAGTGTCTCAATCGAGTATATCCGTTTATTAATCCTTTTATTCCAAAGCCTTTTTCTGTTTCTCAATATAAGCACTTTGAGTGCTGGAGAGATTGGCAAGGCGCTGTTTGAGCAGAGCTTTTTCTATGGGATCTAATCCGGGAGTTTTTAGTATATTTTTTAACCTTGCTCGATGTGAGCCGCAAGCAATGTGAAAAGAATCCTTAGGAAAACCACTTATGCGGTATTTTTTGTTATGGGGGTGGGTTTTATCTGCAATGTCATATCTGGTATCTTCAACTGCTTTGAGTGCCAAAAAAGCATCATCAAAACTTTGAATGGCTAGTGTTAAGCTATTTATAGTGTCTTTATCTGTTTTATTGCAAAGGTGAAATTCTTGAGTAATAAAAGTATATTCGGCAAGTATGATGGTCTGGGGATCTGCGGTGGTTTGGGCTTCCTGAAAAGTTGACAAGGCTAGAGATATGCCTTCCTCGAAAGAAATACGACCTTCTTCGGCTTTTCCTTTAATGGCAAAGCCTTTGCGCCCGGCATCAATATTGGTAGTTGCCTCGATAATATTAATGACGTAGCCAGTCTGCGCCAAATTCAGCCTCCACCTCTGACAAATTCCAGCCACTCTCTAATAGATAATCTAAGCCTACTTTATCTTTTATAACCTTTGCTATATAAGGAGGCACAGGAACTGTTTTCATGAGGCTGGTAGCTCCTGCTTTATCTCCGGCTCTTCTTATTTCTGCTGCTTTGCAGCATATCTTGAGTTTTTCATCCAAAGTCATGGTTTGGTGCATAGATTTCTCCCTGAATTGTAGTATAGCAGGAGCAAATATGGTTCGGCAAGACAGATTTGTCGGAATTTGCAATATGCAAATTTTGCATATTGCTTTTTTTGTCAAGTTCGCCTTCAGAAAAAATATTTCGTATATGCTTGACAACTGAACACCCTAAATTTGCACTTTTTCCAACTGCCATTCTCTTTTAGCAATGAATACCTTTGTAGTATGAGCAAGAGAGAAAAACCGATTTTTAACCTTCTGCCTCTGGAAGATTTTAAGGCTCTGGCAGGGATAGACGACAGGGAAGAGCGTTTAGCCAGATATTGCCTTATAGCGGCAACTCTGACCATAGAGCAATACTGCAAAAGAAAGTTAAGCCGGAAAAAACACTTTGAACATATCGAGTTTACAAGAGATTTGATTTTGCCGTTTCGGGAATACCCTGTCTCTAAGGTGCTGGCTGTGTACCTGATTGGGAGCGGTGAAATACTGGAACCCGAATTTTACGGCACAATACCTGACTGCGGAAGTGGCGAAGGTTTTCCTTATAGTCTCTCTTTGTCCCCTGCCTTGCTTAGATACAGAAACCTAAGAGCCTTAAAAATCGTGTATTGGGCCGGCTATGCCTTGAATAATATTGGACTGCGCTTAGCGTTTCAATCCACGCACCCAAAATCATCTGCAAACTGCTTTGCAAACTCAGCCGTTCCTTTTAAGTGTTCTTCAAGCGTTTGAGTTGATTCTAAAGAACCGTCTTCATTTTTACAAATACGCGCTAAATATTCCATATATGACTCGCCTTTAGAAACCACTCTTTTTATGCTGAATTCCGATGGTTGTTGCCGGCTTTTTTAATCATTATGGTTGCTGCGCTAGTTTTTTCTCTCATTTTTACTCCTTCTTCTTCTGTGTTTATGATAATGGATTTGCCTGTTATCTATTTTCGGCTCTCCTAAATCATCTGCCATATAATCCGTATTCATCCGGATACGCTTAAAGTTCTCATGATTCTCGTTGCTTTGTAGATTCCACCCATATATCCACGCAATACCGTACATAAGTACAAAAAACGTAATTATTCCCGGTATAAGAATAATAAAAAGAATAATACCTGTTCCTGCCGGGGGCATTATCGCACCTCCTCAATTTTAGATGTTATACCCTTTTTTTCAAGCATTTCAAAAAGCTTGTTAAGGGCATCCTTCGTATCCAACTATGTATGGGCGAGGGGCAGAAAAAAGACATCGTTTTTGATTTTTTTCTGCCCCGCCCCAACAACGGGTCGGGGGGAGGTCAAACCTTGTCCCTCACCCTATGCGACATAACACTTGCTTGTGTTTCAATCTACGCACCTTGTTATAATACACTTTATAGAAATCAGGGCAAACGCATGAAAATTTATAACTCATTATAGGATAAAGAGTTAGCAGATAGTATGTGAAATCTAAGCATTTTGTAGTTCCTTATGTTGTAATGAGATAACTTTTTTCATGCGTTTGCTGTTTTTTTGTTTTTTTTGTCCCCTCTCTAGATAGAGGGGGGACAGAAGCCAAAAAAAAGACAATTTTTTCCGGTTTTTTTCGATTTTTTTCAAGATTATAACTGATTAATTTTTCCGGTCAACCTGCAACTAACCGCTGAAACAGGCACAGATCGTACTCCCTAAAAATCAGTCTGTCCATAATGCTGCTATTGGTACAGCGAGTTTATTTTCTTCAAATTGAATAGTTCTGTCGCCGGAATAGAGGACAATTCCTGTATATGGTTTTTGGGTTTTTAATATGTTTTCTGCAAACCATTGCTGCGCCTTAAAATCCTCTTTTCTAGCCCCCGAATAATGTATATAAACCCTCGGGTTAGGCGAAGCCGTATTCGGCTATGCGAAAAGTATAATACAAGTGCTGCGAAAAGCATAGTAAAATATGTGCGAAAAGCATAGTAAAATATGTGCGAAAAGCATAGTACAAATGCTGCGAAAAGTATATTAGAGACCCCTAAATACTGCTGCTTTTACAAGGTGATTGCGGGACAGAATGCAGAGATGGGCGCGCCGCTTGGGTAATCGAGGCTGACTGTAATACACTGCCCTGCGCGAACCTCTATCTCCTGCTCCAGGGGTTTGATGAGATACTGATTGTACCAATCAGTATTTGCCTGCGTCTCCGGGTCTATTGCGAGAATGTTTTTGGTTATGACGCGCAGGGCATTCAGGGTGCCCGGGACAGTGATGTGCACAGAACCGCGCCATTCGCAGGAGAGTCCGTATGGTTGGTCGTACAACAACTGATGATACAAAACAGGGTCTCCAAGTGTGGTTGTTCGCGGGTCTACGCCATACGGGCTTTGAAACATAATGATGGGCGCATAGAATCCATTAAAAACAAAGTCGTGCTGCACAGGCTGAATAGCCTGGACTACTGCTGTTGGAACAAATGTTGGCATGGGATGGTCTTTAAAGCTGCGTGCATAGCGCTTCTTAAAGGCGTCGATCATCTCAAGCTGCTTTTCCCGCAGCAGGCCAACATGAAGCATTTCGCAAACCACAACATCTACGGGTTCCGGCGGGATGTATTCAAACGCATCAGCATGAATCACCTCTACGCGGTCTCCATGATTGTTAAGCTTTAGAAGGCGGCGCGCTTCTTCTACCAACTCTGGGTTGAACTCTACGGAATAGACTTTGCGGGCTTTTTCTGCGGCAAAAAAGGAGAGAACGCCGGTGCCGCTTCCTAATTCAAGCACTGTTGCTCCGGGTTTTACCGCCTGATTGAGGGCAGCGCGGAATCCTGCCATGCGCACGCGGTCGTATAACATTTCGTAGTGATAGTGCAGTGGAATAAACTGTCCAAGTTCGCGGGTATCGTTCTGTGCCATTTTTACCTCCAGCTAATCTTTTTTATTTGCACTTGCATAAGAAACTATAAGCTTTTGCTCGCCTATGAACCGCCGAACAGGTGGCGCAGCGCATACCGTTTCTTATGCGAAGTATTCGGCTAATAATCCAAAGGAAATGTAAGAATATATTCTCCTCTTAATATTCTTCTGGTTTCACTTTCAATGTTGTATTCCCATATAATTACCAATTCAACGACCATGCCTGTTTCTTGAGCTCGCTGTACCATATCTGCCGGTTTAGGATTGTTTTGTCTGA
>JGI20163J26743_11538009_pt1 | contig 12244 bp, 9 predicted proteins | sample TergutCu122P1_FD_26743 | JGI IMG/M metagenome (IMG submission 26743) | reverse complement strand
GTCTCCCGTCTCTGCAGGCGTGAGTTCCTCTTTTTCACTTTGGCTTGGAGCGTATTTATTAACAAAGGAGGATTTGAAACAATGGGGAAAAAACGAGCACGAGATCTTGGCATCATATTTCCCGGTACACCGGGAAAGTATAATGCAATTACAGATGTTGCAGGAGTTGAAGTTGGGTTTTCTACAATAATTAAAGGTGAACCCGAAGATTACAAAGGACCTGGTTCGAACTTTGCCAGAACCGGTGTGACGGCAATCTTGCCAAGAGGAAAAAAGCGAAGCGCTGTATTTGCCGGAAGACATAACCTTAATGGTAATGGAGAAATGACCGGAACTCATTGGCTTGATGATTCCGGCTTCATGCATGGTCCTTTCTTAATTACAAATACTAACAGTGTAGGTGTTGTTAGGGATACGGCGACAAAGTGGATGTTAGATAACGATTTTTATTTCCCACTTGTTGTGGAAGGCACACCGATTGATGGCGTCGGTTACTTTTATCCAACTGTCGGCGAAACGTGGGATGGTCTCATGAACGACACAAACGGTTTTCATGTGAAAGCCGAGCACGCACTTGAGGCACTAAATTCAGCTAAGCCGGGTCCTGTTGCCGAGGGTAATGTTGGCGGCGGCACCGGAATGTTGTGTCACGATTTCAAAGGCGGCACCGGAACAGCTTCCAGGGTGCTTCCAAAAGAGTTTGGCGGATTCACAATTGGTGCTTTAATCCAGGCAAATCACGGATTTAGAGAGCATTTTGAGATTATGGGAATTCCAATGGCAGGTAAATTCTCTAAGGACTATGACCCTATTATAAATACTTATGCGCCGCCACCGGGAACAGGCTCAATTATTGCTGTCCTTGCAACAGATGCGCCGGTATTGCCTTGGCAACTTGCAAAAATGTGTAAGAGAATTCCTATCGGTATCGGAAAATATGGTGCAGGGTTTGAAACGGGCTCCGGCGATATTTTCCTTGCATTTTCAACTGCCAACGAAAACGCTTACACTATCACACAAACAAAAATCGACCTTTTGGCCGATGAGATGATGGATCCTATTTACAAAGCTGTGGCAGAAGTAATAGAAGAAGCAATCCTAAACGTGCTTTGCGCTGCAGAAACAATGGTGGGCAGAGAATTCAACAAGTTTTATGCTATGCCACAAGACCAGCTAGTAGATATTTTAAAATCACATGGCAAAATCAAATAGCGGAAACACTGCTTTAAGAGACCTGCATTATCACAAAATGCAGGTCGCTTTATTTATCCTCTAATCTTTTCTCTATTTTCGCAAAAACATCTTTTGCATTAATAACTTTCGCTACCATTCAAACTAAAACCTTTACCTGTAGAATTTCACTAACAAATATGCTATGATTAACTAAATAATTATTGATTTTCGTATAGTTGCAAAAAATCGCGATGGAGTCAACCATGATTAATAAAATTAAACTTTTTTCAGATAGCATAGTCATTTTTTGCATTGTTGCTTTTTTAGCTGTGGGCTCTTTGGCATTAAGTTATATTGCTTCCAATGCCGATTTAGCCGATGTAAATGAGCCTGAGTTTATCACAATTCAAGGGCAAACTCTTTTTACCACGATAACCGAACTTGATTTGAGTAATCGTAATCTAAGCAACGATGACATAAAACCTTTGCAATATATGACAAATTTAGTATCACTAAACTTACGCAACAATGAAATTGCTGACCTTTCGCCTTTAATTGATTTGACAAATCTGAACACTTTGGATATAACACATAACCCAATAAATGACTTCACATATGTGTCGCATATACCAATGATTATTGGATATACGCACCTTTCCTTTGGTGACGCACCCTTTTCTGCAACCCCTTTTCACGGTGCACCGTTTTGCATAACTTTAACTGAGCTTGACCTTCGCAGAGTATGTCTCCGAAGTGAAGATTTAAGTCTGCTTAGTCTTATGCCAAATTTAGAAGTTTTAAAATTCGGTAAACCAACGCAAGAAGGTTGGCCACCTATAGACATATCACCTCTTAATTATTTGACCGGTTTAACAACATTAATAATAGATGGTTATTCAGCCTATGATATCGACTTTTCTAACTTGACAAATTTGACAGAGCTAGAAATATCTATCGCATATTGGACATTAACAGATGAACATTTGGCAGGTAGCAATGCAAATTTTCTTATCCATGTGCCAAACTTGACCAGATTGACACTGAGTGGGTGGAAGTTGGAAGATATCAGTGCCATTGTAGGTTTGACAAATTTGACAGAGCTTGATTTGAGTGGTGGACAACTTGAAGATATTTCTGTTCTCAAAAATCTGACAAACTTGACTACATTAAGTTTGCGTGGGAGTAATATTACCGATTTCACACCTCTTTCAAGATTAACAAACCTTGAACGGATGTACGTAAGCTTTCTTAGGCAGAACCATAATCCTAGCGACTATGTTTCGCTTGTTGATTCGCTTGTTGCGCTTCCTAATTTGACGCACTTTGACGTACGGGATACATATATCGAAGATTTAGCACCTTTTTCACGTTTAACAAATCTGACAAGTTTCCGCTTTTGGGGTTCTTCGTGGGATTATGCTCCGGTTGAAGATTTAACGCCTCTTGCTAGCCTTACAAACTTAACAGAACTTGACCTAAGTGTTCCCCACGCCACCGACTTAACACCGATTAGCAGGCTTACAAATTTATCAACATTGCACTTGAATACGCCGGAAGTTACAGACATATCGCCACTTGCGAATCTTCATAATTTGTCTGATTTGTGGATTTGGGATGGAAAAATCATAGACTTAACACCACTTGCAAATCTATCGAATCTAACGTATCTGTCTATACGTACTCGCGATTTTGGAGATTATACTTTTATCTGCATCGCTCCACTTTCCAATTTAACTAATTTAACAGAGTTATGGTTGTCACCGCAACAATCTTATGACATATCACCACTTGCAAATTTAACTAACTTAACGTTTTTAAGTATGTCGCGCAACGATGGTTTTACGGATTTAACACCGCTCACAAGCTTAACAAACTTAGAACATTTAAGTTTAGGGAGTGGGCAAGTCTCTGATTTTTCACCACTTATATCTCTTAATCATTTAACATCATTGTGTTTACGCTTCAATCACATGGATGATTTATCGTCACTTGCTGATTTGACTCAGTTGACTTACCTCGATTTGGGTTGGAATGATAACATTAACAGTCTTATGCCCCTTGCGAATTTAACTAATTTAAAAAATTTAAACCTTGAGCACAATCAAATCAGCGACCTTTCACCACTTACGAGCTTAGTTAATCTGACGATTTTGAATTTAGAAAGTAACGAAATCCGTGATATTTCGCCACTTGCGAATTTGACTGAATTAACTGAGTTGAATTTGCAGCGGAATCGAATTAGTGACCTTTCACCACTTGCTACGCTTACCGAATTGGGTTCCTTAGATTTACGCAAAAACCCAATCACCGACTGGTCTCCTGTCGCACATGTTAAATATATTCGTAGAGCTGAATGGTAGAGTAAAATTATTGAGGAGAGTCAAAATGAACGAAAACACAACATCACTAAAATCAGTATGGAGCAATAAACCTATTTCTGATAAATTACTTGCTCTTTTATTTGTCGCTTTAATTATGGCGATGTTATGGTCATGCGGAAGCAACATAATGCGAACTGAAATTGGCACTAACCAATTATCTGAACCACAAATCGAAAACGACCCTATTACAAATCAAACCGCAGAAGTTACACCTGCATTTATCAGAATTCAAGAACAGCGGTTTAGTACGTCGCTAACTGAACTATATTTAAACGATTGGCGTATAACTCTCAATCTAACCAATGACGACTTAGTACAACTACAGTATATGACTAACTTAACCGCATTACATATAAACGGCATAACATCCATCTCCGATATTTCTCCTCTTGCAGATTTAACAAATCTAACGGAGTTAACTTTGCATAGCCGACAGCTCACAGACATCACTCCGCTTGCAAATTTAACTAATTTAACTAGCTTAAATATAATTTCCGAATCAAATGACTTTGTCGATTTATCACCTCTTGCAAATTTAACAAACTTAACCGATGTAACTTTGACCGGCAACAGTCTTCACAACTTAGCTCCACTTGCAGATTTAACGAGCCTGACTCACTTTAGCTTGTCAGATGCCTCAGTAAATGATTTAAGTCCGCTTGCAAATTTAACCAATTTAACAGAACTGCATTTGAACAACAATCACATCGCCGATTTGTCGCCCCTTGAGAATTTAATGAATTTAACAAGCTTGAGTTTGAATAATAATCAAATCAGCAACGTATTTCCTCTAGCCGATTTAATCGGTTTAACTGAATTACACTTACAAAATAATCAAATCCGCAGTATACTTCCGCTTACTCAATTACAAAATTTAAGCCGTTTGAATTTAAAAGACAACCAAATTGTAAGTTGGGAACCGGTGTCGCATGTCCCGATAGTGATTGGACACACGCATATATCGCTTCGCGGGGCATTGTATTGCACTTCACTAACCGAGCTTGAGTTTCACCGAATTCGGCTCTCAAGCGACGAAGTTGAATCGTTACGCCTTATACCAAATTTAGAAGTATTAAGAGTTTCTTATTTTCATCCGGAGGGAGCGCCTTATTTTGATGTTTCTCCTCTTAGCGAATTAGTAAATTTAACAACGCTGCATATAAACGGTTACACGTCTTATAACACAGACTGTCTCGCCAATTTAGCAAACTTAACAGACTTAAGCATAAGACCGCTAGATGGCGATTTAAGCTTTCTTTCAAACTTAACAGGTTTAAGTGAATTAAGCTTATATGGATGGCCCATTACCGACATCGCGCCAATCTCAGGTTTGACCAATCTGACAAATTTGAGCTTTCGAGATGGTAAAATCACAAGCTTTGAGCCGCTTTCGAATTTAATGGAATTGGAAAAGCTAACTTTAATTCATACTTGGGAACTTGAGCAAATCAATTGCTTGACACCACTCGTTGACTCGCTTGTTAACTTGTCGAATTTAACTCATCTGCATTTAGCGACTTGCACCCTTGACACTTTGGCACCGATTTCTCGATTGACAAATTTGACAAGTTTTGAGTTCTGGTCGAGCAGTTGGGGTGACCACAGCAATATTACAGATTTGTCCCCACTCACAAGTCTTACAAATTTAACGGAATTTATATTCGAAAACGCCATGATTGAGGATTTATCCCCCATTGGCGAGCTTGTTAATTTAACTCATTTAGAGCTTAATGCTTCAAATGCAAGCGACATATCGCCAATTGCTAACTTGTTATATTTAGAAGATTTTCGCCTGTTTAGCAATTCCGTCACAGATTTAACCGCAATTGAAGGTCTGAACAATTTAAAATACTTACAGTTAAACATTCCCACTATTCACGGCATCGACAGTCTTGCACCATTTGCTAACTTAACAAGCTTAACAAAACTTCATTTGACCGGCGTCCAAAACAGCGACCTCTCTCAGCTTATTGGTTTGGAAAATTTAACAACTTTAGACTTGAGTTCAAGGCAAATTGTTGATAATACAGCCGCACTTTCAGAGCTGCCAAATCTGACAAGATTGTCTTTGGGATTTAATGAAATAGATGATATTGCTTCACTTTCGGAACTTACAAGCTTGACATCACTAAGCCTTTTTAGCCGCACCGGTTTTAATGAGTTGCCATGTTTTCGCAATTTAACTAATTTGACAGAGTTGTCTCTTGGATCAAGAACTATTTCAGATTTGACTTCGCTCGCCTACTTGACAAACTTAACAACTCTTAGTTTATCCTACAACCGTATACGCGACATAACGCCTCTTGCGAATTTAACGAATTTAACGAGATTAGGTATAGGATGGAATTACATCTGTGATATCTCAATCCTCGCTGATTTGACAAATCTCACTTCGCTAAATATTACCGACAATCGGATAAAAGACATAACACCGCTTGCGAATTTAACAAATTTAACCGAATTATCGTTAGGAGGCAATCAAATCACAGACTTACGCCCGCTTGCGAATTTGGAGAATTTAACGTTTCTTTGGATATTTCATAACCCGGTTGTCTTGTGGCCACACACGCCGCTTCCGGCCGTGAATTAGTACTAAACAATTTTACTGCGCTTTACGTCGCAGATTTAGAATTATAAGTGCAATGAAGATAAATGCCATGCCAAATATTCTTGTAATTGACAACATCTCGCTAAATATAACTATGCCGACAATTGCTGCAGTAAGAGGCTCCACAAAGGATATGATTGAAGCCCTGCTTGGCTCAAGTTTTTCAAGCCCTTTAACATAACACATGCTTGGAAGTGCAGTAAGAAGAACGGAAAGAACAAGTAGGTTAATCAAATTTTCATTTGAAACACTTGCAACATGAACTATTTTTTCGTAATCAAAAAACGGAATCAATAAAATACTAGCCATAATTGCAGGATACACTGTTGCCGTAAGCGGGCTATATTTTTTTAATGCGAATTTCCCAAAAATAGTATATAGAGAATATGAAAGCGCCGCAATTACTCCTGTAAATATACCTGTTATCGGAACTTCTACACGGTCAATTCCGATAGTCATAACACATCCGGTAAAAGCAATGAGAAGTGCACTAATTTTATTGATTGTAATTTTTTCTTTAAAAATTAAGGCTGATTGTAACATTACAAGATATGGCGATGTATACAATATTATCGACGCAACAGATAGCGAAATTAAGTTCATAGTCGTAATATAAAAAACACTTGTAAGAATAAACCCAAACAAACCCATGCAAACAAATATCCACACGTCCTTTATTTTGATTCGGAGTTTTTCCTTATCGACAATTAATAAAATAAAAATAAAGCATGTCGCTGCGATCATGCTTCTAACTGCCGCCATATCAATGACAGACAAGCCGGCATCTGTAAGAGGTCTCGTAAATATCCCAAGTAATCCCCAACAGATTGCAGCCAAAACAATTAGAAGTTGAGAGGTGATATTCATACTTTTGTACCGATTTTATAACCCATCTTAACAATAGTTTCTTTGTTTTGCTGTGTATTTTTATAAATTACATCATCAATTTTCACTTTATCTTTTTGGAAAAATACAACTACAGTAGAACCACCAAATTCAAACATTCCCTTTTCATCGCCGCGTTTGAACTCTCCACTTGTTGCCGAGTTTGAAATGCGTCCGACAAAAAGTGCACCAACTTCCATTTGGACAACTTTTCCATAATTTTTGGTTTCAAGCACTGCGTACTCTCTTGAGTTTTGAGTATATACATTGTACCTGTCATTTGAAATAGGTCTGACCGTATGAAGGACTCCTTTAATTTTTTTGCTGTATGTAATCACACCATCATCAATAAAGCAATATCTATGATAATCATCAGGCGTTAATCTGAAAATGCAGCACACTCCACCTATAAATTCCTTTGCAAGCTTTTTATCTTTAAGAATACTATAAATATCGTATGTGGATTTTTTAATATGAAATGCATTATCCTCAGTAATAGGATACGCTGTTAACTTTCCATCGCAAGGCGCCACTACCTCATTAAAGTCAGTGGAAAAAGGTCTGAATTCTTTTTTAACTTCACGCACAAAAAAGTCGTTAAAGGATTTGTATTTAACATCTTTATACTCTTTCATATTTATTTTATTTCGTTTTACAAATCTGGGAACTAAAGATGCGGACACTCTACGTTCCATTAACGTGCCAAATGGTCTTGACATCGCAGGTCTTACTAAAATGCGCAAAAACATCCTACCCGGTATACTTTTATATAAAAACTTCACACCAATATTATCTTTTGTAGATATTTCAATCGTGTCATAATTACTTACACTCATGCTTTACATAACTCCATTCACAATAATAAAAATAAGTATTGGCACTCCAATTAAACACAATATAACTTTCATGCGTCCTTTCGGTTTGTAAACTTTAATTCTTGCAACAAAAGCAATCGCTATAACTGCAAGCAGCACATTATAAACCGGAAATAACGGGAAGTCAAATATCGTACAAACTGCATAAACAACAGGAATTATAAGAGCTACAATTGTAACAGGAAGACCCTCATAATATTCGCGTTTTTCTTTTTTGCCCTGAAGCTCCACTTCAATAACGGTAAAATACGCAAGCCTGATAAGTGCCGCCAAAACATAAACTGCAAAAATTATTTTACTTGCAGTGCCAACTGTGCCTTGTTCCTGTCCAATCATAAATCCAATTACTGCCGGAAGTGCACCAAAAGCAACTACATCAGCAAGAGCATCAAGTTGTATCCCATACCCTACTTCACGATCAGTTCTCGACTTTAAACTTGCAACCCGACCATCAAGGGTATCACAAATGCCTGAAATCATGAGGCAAATAAGAGCATACGTAATATAACCATAAATCGCAAAGAAAATTCCGACCATAGCTGATATCAAACTTGCATAAGTTAAATACACCCAGAACCCATAGAACCCAATAATTGGTTTCATAATTTATATCTCCATAGCATTACCGCACAAATTAGCAATTTTGATTTTTTCATACTCTTCTATGATACCTTAATTTTTGTCAATTAGCAATGGAAATCTCAATTAGAAAACACAAAACATCAAACAAAAAATATTCTGACAGATTTGCGAATTTATTATAAAAGAAAAACCTTGTTACAAAACAAGGCTTTGATAAGCAAGCGGGGGTTTCAATGACTGTGGTCAAGACCAGATAAATCTGCTTCGTCAAATACCTGTTGCACAGTTTTTCTTTGCATTTCACTGCCCAACAACCCTTGAAGGCGATCAAGTTCAACATGAACTGCACATGATCCCATTTCTTCCTTACGTGTACAAGGTTTGTCTTCTCGCAAACAATCAAATATAAATAAGTTTTCGTCAATTGCCACAATAATATCGTATAATGTAAATGTATCTAAAGATTTACACAGCTGATACCCGCCGTCGCGTCCACGCAAACTCTTCACAAAACCGGCACGATTTAATTTTTTAATAATTTTATAAGCATACTGCTCAGGGATAAGTTCCTCGCCACAAATAGCTTCTACCGTCTTTTTTTCGCCGGTTGATAATGCTCGAATAATTCTAACACCATAATCGCATTCTTTAGTAATTAACATATCTCCATCTCCCCTTCCAGTTGCCATGATATTATCATATCAGATGAAAAACGTCAAGTATAGTTGGGGTTTTTTTAGGGGAAAATGGATTTTTTTTAGGAGAAATTGCTAATTAATTTAGCTAGTGTGTATTGTGGTTACTTTGTCAATGAGAGCGCTACTCAAAGCCTGGAAATTTAGAAATAATTTTAATTAAAGCGCTTGGAAATGCTTCTTCATCAAATTAACAATCGACAAAATATCATTTCGCTTAAACGTCGGCACATCTGGGTGAATGAAATCACCGTCTGTGACTATTGCGATAAGATTGTGATTATTACTTGTTGATTTTTCTATTACGACTTCTATCTTATGAAAATCTGAGTCCTTTAGCCCCTCTATAATTACTATGTCGCAATCATTAAAATAACCGAAAAAGTTTTGGATACAAATGTTTTTTTGCGTTTTAGTCATTGCAAATTTGTTTTGTGAATAAATGACTGTAGGGTTACTTCCGGCCTGCCTTAAGCGGTATGTGTCCGTGCCCGGCAAATCCGGCTCAAACTCATGCCCATCATGTTTAATGACTCCTACATTTAAGCCTTCGTCTTTAAAGGTTGCAACTAGCTTTTCAATAAGTGTTGTTTTACCGCTGTTTTTAACACCGCTTACTGCAAATACACAGGGGGTAAGATTTTTTGGAGTCTTGCCCGTATCGGAGTGCTACGAGGTATGATAATGCAAATATTTTTGCAAGCTAGGGTTCTCAGGTGAAAATAAAATTTCGCTTGTGCTACCTTCTGCTTCAACCGTACCTTTGTTCATAAAAAATACATAGTCGCACAAACGCTTTATATTAGAAAATTGATGGCTTATGACAACCCATGTCCTTGGTGTTTCTTTTTGCGACTCCAAAATATAATTTTCAAACTTTGCAACGCTCTCAATATCCATATTAGAAAAAGCCTCGTCAATTAAAATAACTTTGGGCGAAAAAATTAACGCACGAACAAATGACAGCTTTTGCTGTTCACCGCCCGAAAGACTTAATGCATATTGATTTCTTTTGTCCGAAAGCCCTGCAAGCTCCAAATAATGCGCCACTTTATCTGTAGTGGGCACGATGTTGCGAACTGTCAAAGGGTAAATTAAATTGTGATATACCGTATCATGCATCATGTATGGCTTTCTAAATATCATGGTTATATCTTTTGGTGTCAACCCTTCGTAATCAACTTTTCCACTATCAGGAGTTTCAAGCCCTGCAAGCATCTTCATTAATGTCGTTTTACCGCAACCGTTTGAGCCGATTATGCCATAAATCTTTTTGTCAAACTTTACTTCCTTTTGCCATCTCAATGAAAAGCTTTCAAAACTTTTTTCCAAATTAAAAATTCTCATTTGGTTTTTCCCCCCTTTTCGTTAAAAAGTACGCAGCCATCTGTATGATAAAGGCAATAACCATGAGAACCACGCCAAGCATAACCGCTTCTTCAAAAAACCCCCTGCGCGCGTCAAGTGCAATCATCGTAGTCATAACGCGCGTGTGAAAGCGAATGTTTCCGCCAACCATCATGATTGCTCCAACTTCACTCATGGCACGCCCAAATCCTGTTACTGCTGCAAAGAAAATCTCGTTACTAAGTTCTCTAATCAGTAAAATTTGCGTTTGCAGTCTGTTTGCACCCATAGTAAACGCAAAAGCACGTATTTGAGTACCATTTTTGGTTGCCGCTGCATGCACCATACCACAGATTATTGGAGTTATAAGTAAGACTTGGGCAATAATCATCGCTTCCAAACTAAATAAGAGACCATAATGTCCAAACGGGCCTTCGCGACGAAGCATAAATAAAACTACTAGTCCTGCAACTACAGGCGGCGTCGCCATAAAAGTGCGATTCACGGCAACGACGATTTTTTTGCCCGGGAATCTTAATTTTTCGAGAAGCAAACCAAGCGGTACGCCAATGCAAAATGCAATAAACGTGGAAGTCAACGTCATCCGAAGCGTCCGCATTATAATTTCTAATACTTCATTGTCAAATAGTAGTCCAAACATAATAAAATACCATAGTTTAGTTAGCTTCAGGAAAGAATAAAGGTGCACCAAATTCCTCTAAGCCAAATGTCCCGATTAAATATTGCCCCCTTGGTCCGATCATCCAATCTACAAATGTTCTTGCGCCTGCAAGCTCCCTCGTGGTGGACACAAGCATAATCCCATATGGGTTTAATAAATCCGGATGCCCCTCGCAAACAATAATATGATTTCCCCTATGTGGCCAGTTATACCAAGTCGCTCTGTCTGATAGCGTAAATGCGTCCTTTTCAAGTGACATATTTATTGTCAGTCCCATACCCTCGCCTGTTTCCAGATAGTTAGGGTTGTTTTGCCTTTCATCATAAAGATCAAGCGCACGCCAAATGTCAAGTTCACGGACATGAGTCCCCGAACTATCTCCTCTTGATATAAACATTAACTCATTTCCCAAAATTGCTCTAAAGGTCACGTCTATATCATTGCTATGAGGAATTCCGCCATCAGCAGGGCCAATAACTATAAAGTCATTGTACATGATATCATAACGCCTTTCGGCGTAACCATCCGCAACAAATTGGTCTTCAAGTGCACGGGCATGCACTAAAACAACGTCAACGTCTCCATCACGACCGTGTTGCAGTGCTGCACCGGTTCCAACTGACACAACTCTAACATCCCAGCCTGTTTCAAAAGTAAAAATAGGTAACAAGAAATCTAAAAGCCCTGAATCAGCTGTACTTGTTGTTGTTGCCAAAATAATGCTACCCTGTCTTGGCGCCGCTTGAGTTATTTCCTCGTTCCCCTGGTTTTCAGTATCAACTTCTGCACCGTTTTGCGGTGGCGGTGGCGGTTGTGTTTCGCCACATGCAACTAAAGCCAAACTCAAAAGTAAAACCAAAAGTAAAATCAACAATACTGAAATAATTTTTTTCACAAGTTACTACCCCTTAATTCCTTTTCACTTTGTAAGCTTACAAAAAACTTCACTCCAAAGCACTTTACCCTTACAGAAGCTCCAAATCAAAAGTTTTGACTCTTACAAAAACTCAAATCAA
>JGI20163J26743_11538011_pt1 | contig 12267 bp, 12 predicted proteins | sample TergutCu122P1_FD_26743 | JGI IMG/M metagenome (IMG submission 26743) | reverse complement strand
TCTTGTTGTATATTGTTTCTCATAACTCAATTTTACAACAAAAAATGAGAGTTGGCTCACGCCTTCTCTCATTTTTTTGTGCTGTTCTCGAGACAGCCCCTGTTTACTTTTTATTTTGGTTATAGTTCTTTAAGGGAAACTACCAAATTTTTTCTAATCACCACTGCGATAGATTTTGCCCGGTTCAAATATAACACCTGAATAATACATCAATTCGGAAATAGTAACTAGCTGATAACCTCTGGAAATCAAGTCGGGAATTACACGTTCCATGGCATCTGCTGTGGTTTTATGCACATCATGATTAAGGATTATTGCTCGATTTGTTACATTACGCATAGTAATATTATAAACAGCATTCGCATTCCTGCTTTCCCAGTCGCGAGTGTCTATGGACCAGTTAACTATCCCAAGTCCAAGCTCACGAGAAACATTTTTTACTGTGTCATTTACCGCTCCGTAGGGTGGACGAAAAAATCGCGGAGAAGTTCCCGTGACAGATTCAATCACCGCATTTGTATTTAGTAATTGTGTTCTTATTTCATTAGCAGTAAGTTTTGTAAAATCACGATGATCCCAGGAATGACCTAGAATTTCACAGCCTAAATATACTGCCCTCTGTACAATATCACTTTTAGCTTCAACAAGATTCCCCACTACGAAAAAAGTGGCACGTCCTCCATGTCGCTCTAACAAATCCAGTATACGCTCTGTATATTTACTGGGTCCATCGTCAAAAGTTAATGCTACCATTGGTTTAGACGGATCAACATGCCTGCTTTGTATTGGCACATACGGTGTTGGGCCTGGCTCATACACAGTAGGCTGCTCAGATATCGGTTCCTCTGTCAAATCTGCAGGCTCTTTTCCAAGACGCAAAGCAAAGTCTAGCTCATCATAAGGTAAAACAATTCTCAAAGTTCCTCCAGAATCATTAATAGCAACAAGACTTTCAGGCAAGACAATAGAACGTTCGAATATTACATAAATACCATAAGATCCAATAGCAATGTGTTCCAATAAGCTTTCATCTATATTATCAAGAACAGAAACGGCATAAGGCCAAGCCTCAATAATTTTTTCCCTAAGTAATGATAAAATACCTTCAATTTGAGAAAAATCCAAGATGTCTGAATTCCTGAGAAAAACCTCACCCTCAAGATCAAGGTTAAAGGTTTGTATTATATCAACAGGATTTATAAGGGTCGTATTGTTAAAAAAACCTTGCTGTATTATACCAACAAATCTGTCGTTTACAAGATACGAATCGAAATGTATATTTAATTCCCCTTTTACGGAATCATCTGTTTCACGTAAAGCATCTATTTTGGCCTGAGCATTTTGATGGGTTTCATGTACCCATTCCAATATATAACTATCAGCAAAACCTCTAGCCACAGGGAAACGAATATAAACTAACAATGGGCCACTGTTGTCCTTTACTATAATGCTGGGATTACCATATTGCACAGTTGCGTGATATAAAAGTGTTTCTTTATCAGGTTCTTCGAGAACGGATTCTACAGGTGTCGCACATGATGTTAAAGTAGCTATTATAAATAATAAAGCAAGCAACACCAAACATGTTTTTTTCATCGAATCCCTCCCATAAGTCTTTTGTAACAGCAAAATAGGTTGTATCGCTATTATGGATCCAGCCAAGCCCTAATCCTAGTTCATAACCATATGTCATTAAACATGTCTGATTCATTTTTTTACACAATAGACCCTTATATACTTGCGATTTTATAACATAATTCGACATCAGTCAAGGATATTCTTCCATCCTGCCCTTAATTTCTCCGTATTTCCTTATATTGGGCAAGTTTGCTCGGCGATAACCTTCGTGCCAGGTTTCCGGCTTATTATCTTTAGTTAAGGTTTTGAGCAATTTTTACAATTTTACTTGTTCCCAGTCGATCTGCACCCAGTTCAATGAAACGTACTGCATCCTCCAAAGTAGAAATACCTCCTGCGGCTTTTACACGTACTGATGGCATAACATACTTTCGTAATAGCATTACATCATCAAATGTAGCACCACCCTTAGCAAAACCTGTGGAAGTTTTTATATAATCTGCACCAGACTTATTAACAACATCACATAGTGCTATTTTTTCGTCATTAGTTAAAAGAGCAGTTTCAATTATAACTTTCAAAACAAACCCCTTTGTTGCTGAACGTACTTGCTTAATATCATCTAAAATATCAGCGTATTCATGTTCTTTTGCTTTGCTAATATCAATAACCATATCAATCTCCGATGCACCATGACGAATAGCCAATAATGCCTCGTTAACTTTGGTCTCTGTGTTATAGTACCCATTGGGAAATCCTACAACAGTACATACTTTTAGTTGTCCATCTAATTGACCGGCACAAAGCTTCACTCGAGAAGGAGGCACACAAACCGAAGCTACGCCATATTGAATACCTTCATCGCAAAGTTGCAAATAATCATCTTTAGTAGCCGATACATTTAACATAGTATGGTCAACTCGGCTGAGAATTTCATTTAATTCCATAACTACCGCCTTATCTTTATTTTGTAATAAGCTTGCCGCCTAATCACTTTACCGCCCAAGGACAACTTGAACCTACGTAAATATACGGTTTTTATAAGCACGAGCATAATTTTCGTCTAACTCAATAGCTTTGTTATAGTCAGCAAGGGCTTTGTCGTACTCTTTCAAATCTTTATATAAATTTCCACGATTATTGTACGCACGAGCATAATTTTCATTTAACTCAATGGCTTTGTTATAATCGTTAAGGGCTTTATCGTACTCTTTCAAACCTCTATATAGATTCCCTCTATTATTGTAAGCACGGGCATCATTCTTATCTAATTCAATAACCTTATTATAATCAGCAAGGGCTTTGCCACATTCTCTTAAGCTTTTATATAAATTTCCACGATTATAGTAAGCATCCACGTCATTTTCATTTAATTCAATAGCTTTACTATAATCAGCAAGGGCTTTGCCACACTCTTTTAGATCAGTATATAAAATCCCTCGATTATAATAAGCGTCAGCATCATTCTCATCTAACTCAATAACCTTGTTGTAATTAACAAGAGCTTTATCATACTCTCTAAGATCACTATGTAAAACGCCTCGACCATTATATGCATCAATATAGTTTTCGTTTAACTCAATAGCTTTGTCATAGTCAGCAAGAGCTCTATAGTACTCTTTCAGATCACTATATAAATTTCCTCGATTATTATAAATACGGGCACCCTTTTCATCTAGTTCAATAGCCTTGTTATAATCAGCAAGGGCTTTAGTATATTCTTTCAAATCACTATATAAAACCCCTCGATTATTGTAAGCATCTGCATCATTCTCGTCTAGTTTAATAGCCTTGTTGTAATCAGCAAGAGCTTTGCCATACTCTTTTAAGTCACTATATAAAATCCCTCGATTATTATAAGCAAGAACATGGTTTTCATTTAATTCAATAGCTTTATTATAATCAGTAAGGGCCTTGCTATATTCTTTTAGATCACTATATAAATTCCCACGGCTATTGTAAATATCCGCATCATTCTCATTTAGCTCAATAGCTTTGTTATAGTCAGCAAGGGCTTTATCATACTCTTTCATGTCACTATATAAAATCCCTCGATTATTGTAAGCACGAGCATCATTTTTATCCAGCTCAATAGCCTTGTTATAATCAACAAGGGCTTTGGCATACTCTTCCAGATCACTATATAAAATCCCTCGATTATTGTAAACATGAGCATCATTTGTATCTAGCTCAATAGCTTTGTTATAATCAGCAAGGGCTTTATCACATTCTCCCAAATCACTATATAAAACTCCACGGCTATTGTAAGCATCTACGTGGTTTTCATTTAGCTCAATAACTTTATTATAGTCAGCAAGGGCTTTGGCATATTCTTTCAGATTACTATATAAATTTCCTCGATTATAATAAGCATCCACATCATTCTCATCTAATTTAATAGCCTTATTATAATCAGCAAGTTTTTGATTCACTTACTCACTCTCCCTTAACAATGCATCACTATTACAAATAATAATACTACGATATTTAATATAATAGCAACACAAAATAAAACTAAACTTTAGGAGTTTATAGTACTTCCCTTAGCATATTTTAGCGTCCAGGGACAATAAACCATACACGTTAACGCACAAGCACATTTGGAAACATCAACAACAGATTCTCGTCCTGTACTTATATTCCACTCATTTCCTAATAATGCATTAGCCGGACAGCTTACAACACAAGCTTCACATGAACCACATTTTGATTCCACAATAGGAAAATTTTCAGCTATTACCGGAGCATCCGTTAATACCGAACACATCACAAAAGCACTTCCATAATCTTCTGTCACTAGTAAATTGCTTTTCCCAATGAAACCCAGTCCTCCTGCCCTTGCTATTGCTTTTATAGGTAAAAAGCTGATTCCTTGCCGCAACTCAGAATCAATATAAGCCTGCTCAACATATCCATTTTCCAAATTACTTTCCTCTGACTGCGAAAGTGCTTGAAATCCTTTTTGAACAATATAGTCAGCTAACCAATCAGCCAATTTTTCAACTTTAAGTTCTTTCGTTAAGTATTCATCATTATCATAATCAATTTCTTTCCCGTTTCGGATATCAGTTACATACTCCTTTGATAGAACAATACAAAACAGTATCGCTTTTTCAAAACCTAGTGTTTGCTCCTTTGGAAAACAAGTAATATCAACAAACCGAACAATATCTACCCCTTGTTCTAGTAGTATTTTCTTTATTTCATCATTCATATAGCGTACTCTCTCTTCTATAAGTTATTCTATACATCTGCTTTATTGCCGAAACATCTCGTTGATTCGGTGTATTTCATAATAACCATTTCTATTCATTCTGAAAATTCCTTCGTATGGCACATAGATGTTATAAGTATTTCCATTATGATAAATAATATATCTTCCACCAACCCCTCCTTCTATCCATATAGTCAAGAAATTAGCTGCGGGGGGATGATCGTTAGCTGCAGCAATCCATGTGTTTGTTTGTCTTGAATTAGAAAGTGAAGACATTATTGTTTCAATATCACTCCGCTCTGTCGTACGTACCGAGCCTATATAATTATGGTTTTCAAATTGGCTTATCTCTAATGCAACAACATCAGCAGCACTTGGTAACACAATAAGTGTACCTATACCCGTAATTCTCATTGTAACCACTATGACAATTGCCACCACAATAAAAAAGAGAATCCCTGTCTTTATTATAAGTTTCATATTTATCCTCCTGGTTATGCAAAACCATTAGCATTAATAAAATATTAGCCAGTAGATAATATGCTCTTAATTACAATAGTGGTGATGCCAATCTGGCAGTTGATTCCATAAATTTCTCCCACAAAGTTTTATTTTCTAAGGATTCTAGTGTAACTTCTGTGCAATCCTCCAAATCCTCATAAAAATCTTCATCAAGGCGGTCTACTGTTGGAGAGTGGAAACAAAAAGCATTTACCTCAAAATTATATAAGAAGCTGCGGTTATCAAAATTTGCAGTGCCTACTGACGCAATAACATTGTCTACTGTTAAAAGTTTTGCATGTATAAAACCTTTATTATATTTAAATATTCGCACTCCTGCCTCCAAAAGTTCTTCAAAGTATGAACAAGTAGCATAGTATACAAATTGCTTATCAGGTATACCGGGTACAATGATCTTTACCTCAATACCACTTAAAGCTGCTGTTTTAAGAGCCATTAGAATAGTACTATCTGGAATTAGATAAGGAGATGTAATGTAAATCTTATCTTTGGCAGAGGTAATTATAGAAAAATATGCTTGTTGTATAGATTCCCATACATAGTCCGGACCACTGGGTACTATCTGTATTAACTCTCTACCTAATTTTCTCTGTTTGGGAAAATATTCTTGCCCTTCTGGAATCTCTCCGGTTATAAAGCGCCAGTTTTTAAAGAATATATTTTGCAATATATAAACTGCCTCACCTTGGATTTTAAAATGTGTATCTCTCCAAAATGGATATTTGGGATTTCTGTTAATATATTCATCACCAATATTTAATCCACCTATATAACCTACTGTTCCGTCTACTATCAAAATCTTACGATGGTTTCTATGATTAAGTTCACTACTAAAAAATGGTACCCTGATTGGCAAAAATGCTTCTACTTGTACTCCGGCATCTCTAAGGTCTTTTAGAAACTTTCTGCCAAGTCCAAAACCACCAAATCCATCATAGATAAATCTGACAGCAACACCTTGCTCAGCTTTTTTAATTAAAATATTTTTTATTTTATTGCCCAAATTATCATCTTTAACAATAAAATATTCCAAGTGAATATGATGCTGTGCATTCTCCATTGCGTTAATTTTTGAAGCAAAGGCATCTTCACCATAGGTGAATACTTCTGATTTGTTATTACTGGTAAAAGGTGATCTGGAGTTATTTAAAAGTAAATTGATCAGCTTATGCTTAGTATATGAATCTTTATCATAGTTAAATAACGCTTTTTGTTTAGCCCTTTCTTTTTGCGACTGCACCAATTCTAAACAGCCAATAGGGCCTTCATCCAGCTTCATTTTTCTAAAAATAATACGCTTGCGAATATTGTTTCCAAAAAAGAAATATAACACAAAGCCTATTACCGGAAGTGTAAGGAGTACTAAAAGCCATGCTACAGTCTGTGGTGGATTTCGTCTCTCAAAAAAGATAACTATTCCTGTTAGCGAAACTACAAGAATATATAGATATACAATCGTTGCAGGAATAAGATCAAAAAAAGACTGAAGAAAATCAAGCATGCATTTTACCTCCCTCTTCCTTACAAAATATTATAACAATTATAACATTTGCAGTATAAATATCAACATGGTTTGTATTACCATAATGATAACCCCCTGGGTATTTTATATCCCAGAGGGCTCTGAAGCTATTGGAATCTATCAATCTTTTGGCTTAAGTTTTGCCCAGGTAACATCACCACACATAGAACAAGGTGGCAGAGCATCCGTATCGTTATTCAAAATCTTGTTTTGACCGCACACAGTACACCTATAAGTGCCTTGACCCGGTACATCCCCCGTTTGATAAGTTTCTTTTTTTGCCATTTTTCTACTCCTCTCAAAAAATATTGTCCGAATATTCTACAAGTATATTCTATCATAATATTTGGGAATATGACATATAAATTTTATTATTATGACTATTTTTTCTGCATTCTTCCATTATTTCTCTGGAAATAGATACAGCATCAATACTTCCATCTCTACCTCCTTTTACAACATATTAAAAAACACCTTCCGTTCATACTTATGGTTTACGGAAGGTGGAAAATTTACTCATCTAATGCATATCAGTCAGTTTGAATGATTTTAATATCCCTGGGAAAGGTTTTTAGTATTTCTAGTAGATAGTCTTTGGTAGAACAGGCAGTATGAAGTCTAACATATCCCTGGTCAGCATCCTCTGTTGTAATAAGGGTTATGCCTTCATAACCTTCCATTATCTTATTTAATAAATCAATATCCTTTGTTGCCACCTGAACAAGAATAGAAATTTCTTTGTCAATAATCATTGTTCACACTTTTTCCTTCTCATAAGAGTATATTTAGGGAAACTTGTAAGTGATGTTATATATATCAACTGTTGTGGATGAGGAGCTTTTGCAATTTTTTCCTGTTTGGTATCAAACATTTCATCAATGACCATTTCTTGATTCTCTCCTACAGGAGGGCAAAACTCTACATTATCTCCCACACCAAAATTATTTCTCTGTTCCACAATAAGTTGTTTTTTACTATCATCATAATCCATAACAACACCTATAAAATCATAAGTATTCTTGTAAGCAGATGATTCAAAATTATGATCCTCTGGTGTAATTTTATCAAAATAAAACCCTGTAGTATATTCCCTATGGCTTACTTTACCTACCTCTTCTCGGAGCTTTTTATCCAAAATGTAAGTTTGGGGGTTTTGAAAATAAGCATCTATTGCCTGTCTATAAGCCTTTACTACACTTGACACATAATGTACACTTTTCATTCGTCCTTCTATCTTAAAAGAATCGATTCCTGCCTTTACCATAGCAGGGATATGCTCTAACATACATAAATCTTTAGAGTTGAAAATATAGGTTCCCCTCACATCTTCCTGTATCTCCATAACTTGCTCCGGTCTTTTTTCCTCAACGAGGTAATACTTATATCTACACGGATGAGCACATTCTCCCTGATTAGCACCTCTGCCTACTAAAAAGTTACTTAAAAGGCATCTGCCGGAGTATGCCATGCACATAGCTCCATGGACAAAAGTTTCTATCTCTATATTAACCTTTTCCTTTATTTTCGTGGCTTCTGCCAGTGATACCTCTCTTGCAAGTACTATTCTTTTCACACCACAGCTTTTCCAAAAATCTGCAGCTACCCAGTTTGTGGTATTTGCTTGGGTACTCAAGTGAATAGGCAACTTTGGAACAAGCTCCACTGCTATTTTTACAATACCCGGATCTGAAACTATTACCCCGTCTACTTCCATAGCTTCTAAGCTCAAGAGATATTCCTCTAAGCCTTCTAAATCATCATTATGAGCAAATATATTAACCGTTACATAAACCTTTTTGCCCAAAGAATGAGTATATTCAACTGCCTCTTTCATCTCTTCTAAGGTGAAATTTCCTGCAGCAGCACGCAACCCAAAATGTTTCCCACCTAAATAAACAGCATCTGCTCCATAAAGTAACGCAAATTTTAATTTTTCCATATCTCCGGCAGGTGCCAAAAGCTCAGGTTTTTTCAAGATGATTCCTTCCTTTCTTTAAAGCAGAGGACTACCCCATCTCCCAGTGGTAATATAGAGGTCACCAAATGGGGATGGTTATTTAACATATGTAAAAACTTTCTTAACCTAATCAGTAACGTCCTTTTTCTGCGGGGATACTTTGCCCCAGGTGCTACCATACCTTTAAACAATACATTATCCGCCACCAAAACTCCACCCGGTGCTAGCAAATCATAAGCATGTTCAAAAAATGAGATGTACTGCCCCTTTGCTGCATCCATAAAAATAAAATCAAATTCACCTGACAATCGGGGCAACACATTTAAAGCATCTCCCAAATAAGCAGTAATATTATTATCCAAACCTGCCCGCTGGAAGTATTCTCTTGCCCTTCTATGGCGAAGATGATTAATCTCTATAGTAGTAACCCTACCCTGGGGAGCAACTGCCCTGGCAAGCCAAATAGTCGAGTATCCTGTAGCAGTACCTATTTCTAAAACTCTTTTACTATTATGTATTTTGGCAAGCAAATAAAGCAACCCTGCAGTTTGAGGATCAGCAATGGGTATCTTATCCTCCAACCCTTCCTGCTCCATCTGCTTTAGAAGAAGATCCCTTTTGGGCATAAAAGTTTTAAGATAATCTGTTAAAAGCCTGGTATCCATTAAATCACACCTGCCCCCGACTTCTATATATCAGACTTCCGATAAAAAGACCCTTTATAATCCGTAAAGGAAAAAGGGTCTATATAACCGCAACTAGAGGTCCAGCATCCGATAAATTGTCCATTGTCAACTGTTAATTGTTATTCCTAAGGTATCTGATTATGCCTTGCTCATGCTCCCTAAAAGTTCTGCTAAACTGGTGTGAGCCATCGGGTCTTGCCACAAAGAAAAGATAATCGTCATTTGTAGGGTTAATCGCTGCTCGAATTGCCCCTCTACCCGGTGCTGCAATTGGCCCGGGAGGAAGCCCATGGTTTCTATATGTATTATATGGTGAATCTATCTCCAGATCCCTAAATAAAATCACCGGTCTAATTTCATCTAACAAAAACTGAACAGTTGCACATGATTCCAGCTTGATATTTCTATTAAGACGATTATGAAAAACTGCCGATGCTATAGCTTGTTCTTCAGGTCTTCTAATTTCTCTCTCAATTATAGAAGCTAAAGTCACCACTTCAAGCATATTCATACCTATTGCGTTCATTTGAGCTTCATCATATTCTTCGTTAAATACTTCTACAAAACGATTAAGCATCATCTGAATGATATTTTCTTCAGAAAATCCTTCCGGTATCTTATAGGTATCAGGAAACAAAAAGCCTTCTAATCTAAAAGGTCCTTCAAGAAGTTGCTCCATCCAAGGAAAATCAAATTCCCCTTCCTCAGTTAACCTAAGAAAAACCTCAGCATCAGCCACTCCTTGTCGCTCCAAAGATTCTGCCATCTGTCGAAGATGGAAACCTTCAGGAATAGTAAAGGTTATTAACTCTGCCTGCCCACCCCTTTGAAGCCTGTCCACTATTTCAGATAATGACATTGCCGGACTTAAGTTATACCTTCCTGCCCTAAGATACCTATCCAAACCTTCCATTCTCACATATAGCCTAAAAAACATGGTGTTATGAATTAGGCCATTATCGTGTAACAGATCAGCTATCTGTCTTGTACCGGTATTGTTTTCTATTTCCACTACAACATATTCGGCATTACCTCTTTCAACAGGTCCCATGAATTGCCATATTACAATCATACCAATTGAAAAAGATAAAGCTATAACCAGTAGTACTGATAAAATCACTACTTTTATTTTTTTTGAACTTTTAAGTTGAATATTTGCTTCAGATGCCAAACTTATAATCCTCCTAAAAAAGCTTTTACTCAACCTATATTATACATATTTCCTGCTATTTCTACAAGATTACTTCTCACTATCATCTTCATTGTCTTCTAAAATTTCCTGCCAGATACCTGCAACCATTTCCCATTCATCATCGCTATCAATTTCACTAAGTACTTCTTCACCATCTTCGTCAGTTTCAACTTTAAGTATGATAGCTTCTTCATTTGCACCATCTTCTGTTCTAGGTAATAATATAGCATACTCTGCTTCATCAACCTGTATCATATCTATAATCTCAAATTCAAGTTCTTCACCGTTTTCGTCAATTAAAGTAATAATATTATCCATTTCCATATTTTCATTATGCTCAGTCATTTTAATACCACCTTTACTAAATTATGTTTTATGGTCTTGACGACAATTATACCGCTAGTTATCGATCTTTGTCCAGTATATCCTTGGTATTATTTATATTATTATTAATTATCCACTCAGCAAAATACTCGTAAAAGTATTATGTTATGGATGTTTTAGCATGTTAATGGCGGAATGAAAATGTATATTTTTCATTGCTCCTAAACTCCGCATTATCTCGACCGCTTCGGGCCATTTTGACCCGAAGTTGCAAATATTATACTGTGCTTTGCAAGGTGCATCACCTATTCTAATCAAGAACATCAAACAATCTTAATATCGTAATAATACTTTGTTCTCTTGTATAATCACCGCTCGGTGAAAAATTATTATTACCAACTCCGTCCATAATGCCGCTTGCCTGCATCTGACCCACGGCCTCAACCGCCCATGATGATACTTTAGCATTGTCAGCAAAAGTAGGTGCTGACGGCGAAAATGGCTGTCCGATTGCTTCTGCCAAACGAACAAGCATAACTGCCGCTTGTTCACGGGTTAGTTGATTATTCGGTGCAAAATTGCCGCCGCCTACGCCTTGCACCACACCTAAGTATGCCATTTTTTGCACATTAACATCGTTTGTATCGTTAAACTCCATGCGCCCTGTTATCTCTCTGCCTGTTGCTGTTTCATATAATGCTACGGCAAGAGAGGTAAATTCGGCGCGGGTTGTGGCGTTGGTGTAGTTGGATTGTAGGTTTTGAGGTACAAGTCCTAATCCGATTGCTTTTGTTATACCTTCATGTGCCCATGCGCTTGCTGTGGTAAGGTCGAGGGGTGTGGCTTGTTGAACTGTTCCATCACCTGCCAAACTCAGAACAGAATGTCTAGGAAGGTTGGCATGTGTCATGGTGAAGATTTCTGAAGCTCCTTCTATCCACTCGTAGGAAATTAAATTACTGGGATAATTATAAATCCTACCCCAACTGTCATCTTCGTGGGCAAATGGAAAACCGAAGTAGAATGAAACCTGTGCAATAATTGGGTCATCCCATTGTGCACCTGTGAGTGTGCCGTCTTGGTTAATAAATACACGAATAACCTGCACTCCGGGAGCGTCAGTATACCAATCTTCCGGGATTCCACCAAAGCGTTCACCGGCTTCATTTGTAGCCTCTCCGCGCCCGCCACCGCCTGCAAGCCCTAAGTGTCCGCTATCTTCAATCCATGCAAGCGCAAACTCTAAGTCAGCGGGTTGGTTTATTCTAACCC
>JGI20163J26743_11538014_pt1 | contig 12314 bp, 9 predicted proteins | sample TergutCu122P1_FD_26743 | JGI IMG/M metagenome (IMG submission 26743) | reverse complement strand
TAAAGTTATTATTCGGCGTTGCAGTAAATACAACCCTTGCTTCTGCCGGTTGTTGTGAAGGACTTACAATTACAGTTCCAATTCCATCATTTCCATATACTGCTGCTGAAACACTTCCGTTAGGTCCCGCTGTGAAAATCACCGGGAAAGTTCGCTCCCACTGAGCGTGAATGACTGTATCTGCCGTTATTGGTAATTCAAAGTTAAATGGCATACCACCTGTTGCTGCTGTAAACCAACCAGTAAAGGCATAGTTTGTTCTTATTGGGTCCGGAGACGGAATTCCCAAGGTTCCCCCGTCTGCTACATTTGTAAGATATACACCGGCCGTTACTGTGTTAGTAGTCTTAAAAGTAAGATCTCCGTCACCTCCATGTAAATGGAAGGTTACGTCATGCTGACTTCCGGCAACAACTACACCTCCACCGCCACTGGCAAATACTGCAGTAGCAGGTAACAATACTGCAAAGAGTATAAAACACACCAGTAGCATACTTAATTTCTTTTTCGACGAACTTAATTTGTTTTCGTTAAATAACATATTTCTCCTCCTAAATCTTAAAATTTGGAAAATTCTATATTAGCTATAAGCTAGTATAAAATATCCCGTTGTCTGGAATTATATCTCTTCAAAGCCATCCAGTCTCCGGGTTCTCTATACTTCATCAGTTTTTCAATAATATGCATCATTAAAACCACCCCCTTTTTCTCATATTCCACAACATCTAAAGATATATGAGTTGCCACATTAAAAGCCATGAAGCTTTTAGTGTGCATTAGCATAACATTATATAAATTATAAATGCCTCAAGATATATTAATAATAAAAAATTTAATTTATTATCATATTATACAAAATTTTACTTTGTTCTGTCAAGGTTTTTGGCGTTTATCCCCAAAAATAAAACTCCTAGTATAATAAAAAATATTTTTCCATCCCTGTTTTTTATTTATCATTATACTACTCTTAACTAAAAATCGTAGTCAAGTTGCGAGAATTTTTACCTCTTCCTTGTGTCAATTGCATTTATCAAATTTACTATTTGACCACCGAGAGCTTATTGTTGTATTTGCAATTTTTGTGCAATTGCAGCCGCAAGTCTCCGTTGTATGCGGATTTAAATTGTCAATTTCTCACTGTCGATTGATCCATTCTGCTCTGTCCTATTGATTATCTCATCCTGAAGGGCCTTGCTTAAATCACAGAAATAGTCACTATATCCGGCAACCCGAACTATTAAATATTTGTACTTCTCCGGTTCTTTCTGGGCTGCAATCAAAGTTTCTCTGTCCACCACATTAAACTGAATATGATGCCCGTCCAACATAAAATAAGCTCTTACCAAATGTGACAAATTCATAATACCCTTTTCATCTTTTAATAGGCCGGGGTTAAATTTTTGATTTAAAAGAGTTCCTCCGGTTAAAACTTGGTCTATTTTACTTGCTGATTTAATGACTGCTGTAGGGCCTTTTATATCAGCACCCTGCACCGGCGACATACCCTCAGATAAAGGTTCATTAGCTTTCCTTCCATCAGGCGTAGCTCCTAAAACTGATCCGAAATATACATGACAGGTAGTGGGAAGTAAGTTAATCCTATACACACCACCCTTAGTGTTGGGTCTTCCATTCACTTCATCATAGTAGGCTTGAAAAATAGATTTTAATATATCATCTGCGTAATTATCATCGTTTCCATATTTAGATGTTTTATTTAACAATAACTGACGCACCTTTTCACTACCCTCAAAGTTACTCCTTAAAACCGCCAGCAACTCTACAAGGGTAAAAGTTCCTTGATCATACACGTGATATTTAATCGCAACCATCCCGTCAGTTAGGCTGCCTAGCCCTACACCCTGAATATAATTGGTATTATATCTTGCTCCTCCGGCATTATAATCCATGCCTTTTTTGATACAATCATCAATCAAAATAGAAAGAAAGGGTGCCGGTAAATAGTCGGCATATAATCTCTCAATTATGTTATTACCCCTAACTTTTATATCAATAAAATACTTAAGTTGTTTTTGAAAGGCTGCAAATAAATCTTTAAATTCTTTAAAATCTTCAGGAGCACCGGTTTTGAGTCCAAGTTGCTTCCCGGTTCTCGGGTCAATACCATTATTTAAAGTTACTTCAAAAACCTTCACCAGATTAAAGTACCCTGTTAAAATATAAGCTTCTTTACCAAAAGCTCCTGTTTCAACACAGCCACTGGTTCCTCCGTTTCTTGCATCTTCTATACTCTTACCTTGATTAAGCAGTTCTTTGATTATCATATCGGCGTTAAATATAGACGGTTGCCCCCAACCTTTCCTGATAATTTCAAGGGCACGCCTTAAAAAAGCATCCGGACTTTTTTGGCTCAATTGAATGTTAGTACTTGGTTGCAATAAACGCATTTCGTCTATAACATCCAATAATATATATGTCACTTCATTAACCCCATTGGAGCCGTCAGTTTTTAAGCCACCTGTGTTGATATTGGCAAAGTCCGTATAAGTTCCACTTTCAGCAGCAGTAACTCCAACTTTAGGTGGTGCAGGTTGATTGTTAAACTTAATCCACAAGCATTGCAAAAGCTCCTGGGCCTGTTCTCTGGTAATTGTACCATCAACTAGCTGTTTTTTGTAAAAAGGATACAAATGCTGATCCAACCTGCCCGGACAAAAAGCATCCCATGTATTAAGTTCAATAATTACTCCTAAATGCACAAACCAATACGTCTGTAATGCTTCCCAAAAATTCCTGGGAGCATTAGCCGGAACATGATAGCAGATTTCAGCTATCTGCTCTAATTCCTTCTTTCGCCCAAGGTTAGTTTCTTTTGTTGCAAGGTCACGAGCTTTTGTACTATATCTTCTGGCAAAGGAAATAATAGCCTCTGCACATATTTTCATGGCTTTTAATTCCTCTTGTTTAGCATAAGCCCGAGGATCATTAAGATAATCAGTATCTGCAATACTATTTTCGATTTCCTTGATAAAGTCTACAAACCCTTTGTGATAAATTTTATCATCAAGAACAGTATGCCCCGGAGCTCTCTGTTCCATAAATTCAGTAAAGATACCAGCTTCATAGGCATTTAGCCATTCTTGGTTCATATTAGCAAAAATATGTTCTCTAATAGTTCTGCCTTGCCAATAAGGTTCAATTGTATCTCTATACACTGCTTTAACTTCGGAATTTACACTATAGGGTATTTTTTCCCTAGAATCAAGTATATCCAGATCCTCTTGTGTATGACAACAGATTTCCGGATATGTGTATGCGGACTTGGGGAAAGGGCCTCTTTCACCTACTATAAGCTCCCCTTCACCTATCCATATTTCTTTATTTTTAAGAAGGTATTTAAAAGAAAGTGCCCTACGAATAGGCACTGATATACTTTTATCATTTTTATGAAATTTTGTGAGAAGTTCTGCTCTTTCAGCAGAGATATAAGGAGAAGCATCTACACTTTCCTTACGTAATTTAGCTACCCTTGTATTCATACTATCAACTCCCACTCATATCGGTCGTCTGTTATCAGCCGTCTGCCGTTGCCATTTACAAAGTCCGACAACTGACTGCCGATAACCGATATCTGATTAGTGTCCCAAGTAAGCTTTAACTATACTTTCATCTTTACTTAACACAGAAGCCTCGCCTTCCATGACAATGTTACCAGTTTCCAAAACATATCCTCTATGGGCCAGCTTTAACGCTTTTTTAGCATTTTGTTCCACAAGAAGTATGGTAGTTCCTTCTTCATTAATTGTCTTAATTATATCCATAATACCCTGAACTATAAGTGGCGCAAGACCCATAGAAGGTTCATCCAGAAGCAATACCTTTGGGTTAACCATTAGGGCTCTGCCAATTGCCAACATTTGCTGTTCCCCACCGGATAAAAGACCTCCCATTTGTTTCTGCCTTTTTTCTAAAACAGGGAACAATCCAAAGGCACGCTCAATACCTTGTTTTCTTTTTTTATTATCTTTTAAAGTAAAGGAACCCAGTTCTAGATTTTCAAGAACACTTAAATCCCTAAAGATTCTACGTCCCTCAGGCACGTGGATTAAACCCATTTCTACAATCTTATGAGGCTCCATCTTAGTAATGTCTACTCCCATAAACTTAACTGTACCAGAATAAGCCGGTACCAGCTTTGATATTGTTTTAAGAGTAGTACTTTTCCCGGCACCATTTGCTCCCAGAAGGGTAACTATCTCACCTTTTCGCACTTCCAAGCTTATTCCTTTAACAGCAGAAATATATCCATAGCGTGTTTCCAGGTTTTTTAGAGAAAGAACTACTTCACTCATCCTGCATCTTCCTCCTCCTTACCTAAGTACGCCTCAATTACCCTAGGATTATTTTGTACTTCAGCTGATGACCCTTCAGCTATCTTTACTCCATGGTCAAGAACAAATACTTTATCAGATATTTTCATTACCAAACTCATATCATGCTCTATTAAAAACACCGTTACTTTTCTCTCATTGCGAATCCTAGTAATCAATTCTATTAATTGTTCTTTTTCATCGCTATTTAGACCTGCTGCAGGTTCATCAAGTAACAAAAGTTTTGGTTGTGTAGCTAGGGCTCTTGCCCACTCAACTCTTCTTTGATCACCATAAGGTAAATTTTTTGCAATTCTATCCTTTTGGTCAGCAATGCCTATAAACTCCAAACATTCTTCTGCCACTTCTCTAATTTTCTTTTCTTCTCGTCTTTGCCAAGGTGTTCTAAAGATTGCTCCGAATACACCTGCAGTCCCTCGACAATGCATTCCTGCCATAACGTTTTCTAAAACAGTTAAGTTTTTAAACAAACGTAGGTTTTGAAAAGTTCTCGCCAAGCCCATGTGAGTGATTTTATGGGGCTTTTGATTTAAAATACTTTTTCCATCAAAAAGAATATCACCAGAGTTAGGCTTGTAAAAACCTGTTAAACAGTTAAATGCAGAAGTTTTACCTGCCCCATTCGGTCCTATCAGACTCTTAATGGAACCGGGCTCTACTGCAAATGACAATTTATTTATTGCAGTTAAACCACCGAAAATTAGCGTAATATCTTTTACCTCTAATAACGCCATAATTTATCACGCCCCTTTCAACTTCTTCGATCCGGCCAGATACCCTGGGGACGATATAACATAATAAACAACAAGAAAACAGCAAAAATCAACATTCTATATTCCGCAAGCCCTCTGAACAACTCCGGCAAGATAGTTACAATCAAGGCACCCAGAACAACCCCGGGTATCTTACCCATACCCCCAATAATTACTGCCATTAAAAACATTACCGACTGCATAAATACAAAGGATTCCGGTGCAACTGCAGTCATTCTCACAGCCATAAAGGATCCGGCAATAGCACCAAAAACCGAGCCGATAATAAAAGCGTAAAGTCTGGCAGCTACCACATTAATACCCATGGCTGCCGCCGCATCTTCATCTTCACGAATGTACTGCCATGACCTTCCAAGACGCGAATTATATAGCCTATATGAAATAATTATTGCTATTACAGCTAAAGCAAAGAAAAGATAATAAAAGTGAGTAACCTGATTAAGGGTAATACCAAATAAAACAGGTCTGTCTATACCAACTAAACCAACGGCACCACCTGTAATTTCAAGGTTTCTGGCAGTTAACCTTACTATTTCTCCAAAACCCAAGGTAACTATTGCCAAATAATCACTTCTTAATCTAAGTGTTGGAACACCAATAACTAATCCTGCTATAATGGCTGCCAAAGCACTAAAAGGTAAAGTCAGCCAAAAATTCATGTCAAAATTGATAATTAAAATGCCTGTCGTATAAGCACCTATTGCAAAAAATGCTGCATATCCTAAAGTAAGAAGACCTGCAAAACCAACAATAATATTTAACCCCAAACATATTACTATAAAAAGAAAGGCATTAGTTAAAACTCCCTGGATATGCATATTACCTACTTGGGGTAAATATATAGCTATTGCCATTATTAGTGCTATGACACTATAACGTATAATCGGTTTATCAAAAAGTTCATAAAGCTTATCTGTTAATTTTTGAGATTCATTTTTAAGTTTACATACAATTTTATTTAAGGGATTATCATGCCCGGGGGTTGGCTGCTGTGCTTTTTTTGTAGTAGATTCTTTTTCTGCCATTGTATCTACATCCTTTCACTTTCTTTTTTGCCCAGCAAACCTGTAGGCTTAAATATCAAAATTAAAATAAGGATGACAAATGCAAATACATCTCTCCACTGAGAACCAACAAGTTGTGTCCCAAAGGCTTCCAGCAATCCTAAAAGTATCCCTCCAAGCATCGCACCCGGAATACTGCCAATCCCTCCAATAACTGCTGCCGTAAATGCTTTAATCCCTATAGCAAAACCCATCATAAAATGAACTGTTCCCCAAAATATCCCTGCCATTATTCCAGCTGCTGCTGCTAAAGCTGAGCCTACAAGAAATGTAACAGCAACTATCTTATAAACATTGATACCCATAAGGCGACAGCCGTCATGGTCAAGGGCAATAGCTCGCATTGCTTTGCCATACATTGTCTTTGTAATGAACATATGAAGTATAAACATAAGGACTACAGAAACAACTATCAAAATTAGCTGGGTATGGGTAACAAAAGCACTTCCTATTGTAATACCATCAAATCCAAGACCTGTACGAAATGGTCTAACTTGAGCACCCATACTAATCATAACTGAATTACTTAGAATCATAGATACAGCCAAGGCAGTAATCAAAATTGAAAGTCTTGGTGCAGTAAGCATCGGTCTATATGCAACCCGTTGTATTAAAACCCCTAATAATCCCACAATTATCATAGTTATAATCATTGCCAGTATAATACCTAGCCATTGATTTCCTATTGCAGTAGCTCCTATAATACCTAAAACAGATAGACCAACAAAAGCGCCTACCATATAAATATCACCATGGGCAAAGTTTAAAAGTTTTATAATTCCATAAACCATTGTGTAACCAATGGCTACAAGTCCGTAAAAGGAGCCTACCAATAACCCGTTAAAAAGCTGCTGAAGAAGTATTTCCTGCAAAGACATAGCCTTCCCCTTCTCTTCTTTAAATATGAAGATACAGGTCAAGTATAGTTATACTTGACCTGTACTAATGAGGGCTTCGCCCTCAAGTCACTTTGCGACTTAATAAAAAACATTGTTTATGTTTTTTATCAAAAACTAGTACCACCATGCTAACTTTCAGTTAATTAAAGCTCCCACTATGAACGCTTTTCCTTTATTACTCTACCATAGCCCATGAGCCACCTTCAGCCCTTAGGATAAGAAAGTTATTGTCAGCCAATGTATTGCGCTCTGTAAAACTAATTAAGCCTGTCAAACCTGCAAAACCGTCAGTATCTGCAAGAGCTTGACGAATTGCCTCCGGATTATCAACACTTCCGGCTCTTTCAATAGCATCAGCCATTAAACGCATTGAATCATAGGCTAATCCTGCAAAAGAACCTGGGTGACGATTAAACCTGGATACATAAGCGTTAATAAATCCTTGTGCCGCCGGTATAAAATCTACTACAGGCGGTGCAGTAGCATAGATACCATCTGCTGCCACACCGGCAATCTCTAAAAGCCTTATTGAAGCAGACCCATCAGCAACAACGATATCTCCCTGAAAACCACCTTGACGCAGCTGCATAATAAATGGAGCACCAAGATCATAATATGCAGTCCAATAGATAACATCAGGATTTACAGCTCTGATGCTTGTCACAATAGCTGAAAAGTCCTGTTGTCCTTCAGCAACAACCTCATAAGCAACAACTTCCCCGCCTCTTTCTCTCCATAAGTCCCTGGTCATGTGTGCCAAATTTTGTGAGAAAGCACATCCCATGTGAACTAATGCAATTGTTTCGGCACCTAAATCTTCAAACCATCCTGCCGCCTTATAAGCTTGATAATCACCGGTACTATTAATCTGGAAAGCCCAGCCTGGATTTTCTTCAGCAATCCTAGTTGAGTTAGCTGCAGCAATAACCATAGGTGTCTCAGCATCTCTGTAAACAGTCAATGTAGGAAGTACTGCACCTGAACTATATCCGCCTACCACAGCTACAACCTCTCGGGAAACAAGCATATTAGCAGCGTTCACTGCTGTAGCCGGGTCACCACCATCATCTCCTGATATAAGAATAATCTCTTTACCTAAAATACCGCCTGCTGCATTAATCTCATTTGCAGCGATTTCAATCGCACCAAACATATCCTCACCAAAACTAGCCATACCTCCTGTCATTGGAAGCATAACACCGATTAAAATCTCTCCGTCAAAAGTCACTTCCGGACCAGGTCCCGGCTCATTAGCCTCCTGATTACCACATCCAACAAGTGCTAAAGCAAATACTGCAACAACTAGCAATAAAATCCATTGTTTTTTAATCTTCACTAATAATACAACCTCCCTCTTTTTAATGTTTTTCTATACTTAAGCCTTACCAATCCTTAAAATTCCCAAACTAAGGACCTTAGGGCTCAAACAACTATTAATTAAACTCAATAATCTTAACTATTACTACAAATACTCACTTATTTAAATCTATAGTGAATAATTATACGTTGAAATGTTAAATATTCTCTAAAAAAAACTCTTTTCCTCTTTTATCATTGAATTTTTATGAACTATCCCTAGAAAATTATACTTGCTAATGTCATACCATAAAGCGCCCTAAATTATATGCTACTTTAGCATATTAACCTAGAGCGCCTTTGCTCTTTATCATCTTTATATGTTACCACTAAAATAAGGTTTTGAAAAGATTTTTTATTATTGACATTTCTTATGCGTTGTATATTTCTTGAGCAGCATCTAGGGCGCCTTTTTTATCAATTTTTTGTCCCTTAGACTCTAAAACATTACCTAAAGCAGTAAGAACAAGCATAACATTAGCTTGAGTACAAGCATAACCCATGATACCTATTCTCCAAGCTTTTCCTTTAAAGTCACCTAGGCCTCCACCTATTTCCATTTTGTACTGTTCCATTAACTGCTTTCTCACTGCTGCTTCGTCTACTCCTTCCGGTGCGTAGATCGTTGTTAATGGAGGTAATCTGTACTCTTTGTCCACTATTAACTTTAGACCCATAGCTTCTATTCCTGCCACCAAAGCTTTGTGGTTTTTTATATGCCTTGCATATCTGTTCTCCAAACCTTCTTCCAGAATTATTCTCATGGTTTCATGGAAAGCATATATCATGTTTATTGGTGCTGTATGGTGGTATACTCTTTCTTGACCCCAATACTGGGCTATCATTGTCAAATCCAGATACCAACTTTGTACCTTTGATTTTCTATTTTGTAATGTTTTGTATGCTCTCTCACTGAAAGTTACCGGTGCTAATCCCGGAGGGCAACTCAAACATTTTTGAGTACCACTAAAGGCTAAGTCTACTCCATTGGCATCTATGTCTACCGGGATACCTCCCAGGGAAGTTACCGTATCTGCCAAAAACATTGTGTCGTATTCCTTACAAATATCTGAAAGTTCTTTAAGCGGTTGTAGTACTCCGGTAGAAGTTTCTGCATGTACATCTGCAAAGAACTTAACTCCCGGATTTTCTGAGAGAGCTTTTCTCACATCTGCAGGATCTAAGGGTTTACCCCAAGGTGCTTTTACCTCTATTACTTCAGCTCCACATCTTTGTGCCATATCTGCCATTCTCATACCAAATACACCTTTTACCCCAATAACTACTTTATCTCCTGGTTCTAAAATATTTGTAAAGGTAGTTTCCATTCCACTGCTGCCTGTTCCTGACATAGGCATAGTCAGCTGATTTTTGGTGTTAAATACTACCCGCAACATGTCCATACACTCGTTCATTATTTTTAGAAATTCCGGGTCAAGGTGACCTATTGTCGGCTCTGACATTGCTTGTAGTATTCTTGGGTCTACCGTACTAGGGCCTGGCCCCATTAAAATCTTTTGTTCTACTTTTCTGATTGGTATCTCCATAATAAAAAATTACTCCCTTCAAATTTCTTTATTAGTATTCTTATAATTATATATCTCCCAGCCATTATTGTCAAAAAAATAAGTCCTTAACTTAACGGACTTAAAATACTACTCTCAAGTAAAAATATTTAGCACCATATAATCGGCCCTATTATATATTATTTGTTTATAATATAGCTGTTCTAATCATCTCTACTTTCTAAAATTATCTTGTTAACTCCATTTAAGAACGCCAAAATGCTTGCTTTAATTACATCTGTATCTATCGCCTTGGCATTGTACATTTTTTCATTATATTGGAATTGGATGCATACCCGCCCTAAAGCATCCTTACCTCTGGAAATACTATTTATACGATATTCCTTAAGTTGTATATCCTTACCTACCAATGTTGTAATAGCACTATGTAATGCATCAATGGGTCCATTGCCATTAGCACTCTGTACCAATGTTTCTTCACCTTTTTTCAGCCTAATAGTAGCTGTCGGAAAAAGAGTGTTACTTATTACTTGAAAATCTACCAAGTCATATAACTCGACATTATTTCCTGCAAAATCCTGATTTTTACTTGTATAGTAATCCTTCACTAAATAATAAACATCATGATCATAGACTTCTTTTTTCCTATCGGCCAATTCTAAAAATTTATCATAGATGACACTAAAAGTATCCTCATCTAAATTATCATAACCTAAGTTACTCAATACATGTTTAAAGGCATGTCGTCCAGAACGTGCTGTTAACACCAACTCCATCTCTTGGGCACCCACATCTTCCGGACGGATCACCTCATATACGTCTCTTGATTTTAATAAACCATCCTGATGAATCCCAGAGGAGTGGGCAAAAGCATTTTCCCCTGTAATAGCCTTATTTACCTGTACATCCAACCCCATCATAGCACTTACAAGTTTAGAGGCTCTTAATAGTTCTATAGTCTGAACATCACTGTAAGCATCATAATAATCCGGATGGACTTTGAGTCCCATTACCACTTCCTCAAGAGAAGCATTCCCGGCTCTTTCCCCGATTCCATTAATGGTACATTCAACCTTATCTGCACCATTTTTTACTGCAGCCAGTGTGTTAGCTACTGCAAGTCCTGTATCATTGTGGCAATGAACACTTAAAAGAACTTTATGGTTAAGATTCTTTAGCCGGTAGTTAATATTCTTAATTAACTCACCAAATCGCTCCGGAACAGCATATCCTACCGTGTCTGCTATATTAATGCATGTAGCCCCTGCCTTAACTACAGCTTCTACAGTCTGCCACAAGTATTCAAAATCTGAACGAGTCGCATCTTCTGGTGAGTATTGAATCTCTGGAAGCAAAGTTTTTGCATATTTTACAGCATCTACTCCCATCTCCAAAACAGACTCTCGGGAACGCTTGAATTTTTTCTCTACATGAACATCTGAAGTTCCAAGGACCATATGGATCATTGGTTGTTCAGCATTTTTAATACTATTGTAAACTGCATCAATATCACTTTTTACTGCTCTACCCAAGGCTGTAATAACTACATCCTGACCTACCTGCTCTGCTATTGTTTTGACAGAATCAAAATCTCCCTTTGAAGAGGATGGAAAACCAACTTCCATCATATCCACTTTAAGTCTTTTTAGCTGCTTAGCAATCTCTAATTTTTCATATAAGTTCAATTTTGCACCAGGAACCTGCTCTCCATCCCTTAAGGTAGTGTCTAAAACATAAATTTTTCTTGACATAAAAATCTCCTCCTTGTTATAGCAATTGACAATAAACAGTTGATAATTGACAATTGACAATTTAAAGTCTTTCTTAGTTCATTCGATAATAAGCTAACATAAATATTATTTATTAAAAATTAAAAATCCTGATAATAATAAAAAAATCTTCTGTCTCTAAGAGACGGAAGATTAGTTTCCGCTGTACCACTCTTTTGCCAAATGCAAAAATAACTTAAAAGATGCGGGTAAACATAAATAAAGTTCACCGATATCCCGTCACTATAATGGTTGACATCCATCCCCACTTACTATACACTTCAGCGGGCAGCTCATAGGCGAGTTCATCACTTTTCAAATACTGTTTCGCACCAACCAACAGTTCTCTGTAAACTCTCCAAGTGACTACTATTCCTCTTCATAGCAATTTATCTTATTTTATTAGTTTATATACTAGCATACTAAAAGCTTTTTGTAAATGCATTAAAAATAGTTTTTGCATTAAAAACGTTTTGGTTGAATTTTATTCTAAGTTCCGTTTATATAGTATAAAGCGGAATTTAGTTTGATAAATTTCTGCGAAGGGTTTGAAGAAAGAGATTTTCGAAGAAACT
>JGI20163J26743_11538015_pt1 | contig 12367 bp, 9 predicted proteins | sample TergutCu122P1_FD_26743 | JGI IMG/M metagenome (IMG submission 26743) | reverse complement strand
AAAATCAATGCAACAGTATAAAGCACTTTTTCATGGGGCTTCATGTATTTACCTGTATTGCTTTTGATTACGTCTTCATCTCTTATCATATTCTAATTATAGCAAATGCGATCAATAAAACAATAGCATTTCGAAAGTCTCTATTCAAGAAAATAATTTCACATTAATTTGGCGGAGAGAGAGGGATTCGAACCCTCGATACGTTGCCGCATACACGATTTCGAGTCGTGCGCCTTCAACCACTCGGCCACCTCTCCGTGACGAATATTTTAGCAGAAAGTATATGAACCTGAAAAGCAGAAATTACAATTTTAGAAGCCGCGATAATTTGTCGACTGGGTGCGTTGAAACCTTTTCCATTGGTAATCGTGCGCCAAATTCATCAACAATTCGCTCGCCTTGGTCGGAATTTATAAATGCTGTAATATTCGCCCCAAAACGTTTCGTTGGGATTAGAACTAATTGCCAAACAGAGCCGTTTTGCAATACACCAAACGCACGAAATTGTGAAAAATCATGCAATTGTCCATCAATCGTGATTCCCGATTCAGTCAACATATATTCAACTTGACGATGCGGTTTTTTGGATACGATCATAATTGCGATCAGGGAAATTACGACTAAAACGATGATCGAGATATTACTAGCTGACCACGCATCACGTAAAATTGACCAAACAACGATCCCGCCAATAATCAATGCGGCGATCCCGATTAAACCAAGATTCCATGACTTGCTACGTTCAATTTCAAGAGTATCCGACGCTGTCCAGCGAATCGGCTCAATCGCAGGCATCTTAGATTTGTCATCGACTTGTTCTGGTTGATTTTCTAATTCAGGGGACTGCTGCATCTCAGGATTTTCGTCTGATACTTCTGGTTCAGGCACTTGCGACGAATCTTGAGATAAATTCCTTTGCGGGCTTTCTATTGGCGCAAATGGATCAACAGCGCTATCTGGTCGCCAAAGATTTTTATCACCACCATCTTTATTCATAAAAATAATTATAACACAAGCAAAATAATAGACAAAGCGTGTAAATTAAGTTTCAGGATTTGTTTTAGCGTGATATAATCAGAAGGTCAACTTAATGAGAGGGGGAGTTTATGGCGAATGAAAAAAACACTTCAGATTCAAAAAAAACAGATGAACTAAGCAAGGTATTACGCGAGCCACAACTGATTTTAGTGACTGCTCATATAATATCACTGCCTCTTGGTGTTATAGTCGCAGTTGGAGCCGTTGTAGGAGGTATTTACGCATTAATTGATGGCGGTGGCATGATCGCATTAAGGCCATTCACAATGGCTTTGATTTCGGCAATGATGATTATTGTCGCTGGGATTACCGCTAAGAAAATTACCGACAAAGACATATTAAGAAAAGGCTACAGTATCGCGATGGCTGTGTTGAGTGTAGCGGGCAGTATTGCGTTCATTTCGGCAATCGCGATACTTCCTTTTGCACTATTTGCAGTTGGCGCAGGCAGTGAAGTCCAAAAAGAACTGTGGTTAGATAAATTCTTGCCAATTCTCGCTGTCGCGATTACTATCGAAGCAACAGTATTCTTGGTCTATAAGCTTCAAAAAGGTATGGCGAAGTTAATGTCAATAGTAACCTACGTGATTTTGGGGTTAGCAGGCGTAGCTTTGATTCTGTCGATAATTGCAACATTTATCGGATTTTATAGTAGAAATAACTGCAGAAATCCAAGTAGTTTTGATAGCTATACACAATATCTTAGAGAGTGTGCAGGGAGTCTTTTCGATAACCTTTTCTGAATATAATCACCAAACAGAAAGAGGTTCTATGGTCGAACCTCTTTTAATTTTGCAATCTGGCGGAGGAGGGGAGATTCGAACTCCCGCGCCAGCTCTCGCCGACCTACAGATTTAGCAAACCCGCCCCTTCAGCCACTTGGGTACTCCTCCTTAATATAGAGCCAGCCAGATTAACGTTAATTATTTTATCACAGAAGATAACAGTCGACAAACTTCGACAAATTTGCTAAAATATCATCCTGCGGAAGGTTGACCGAGTGGTTTAAGGTGCTGGTCTTGAAAACCAGTGTGCGGCAACGTACCGAGGGTTCGAATCCCTCACCTTCCGCCACGATTTTTCTAAATGCTAGGTTTACTTCTTGATAGTTTTGATCCAAAATGTGATTTTTACAACAAATATAAAGCAGCTCGTCAGAAACATCACAGCCCTTGTGTATATGGGGTACAATTTAACCTGGCATTTGATCGATCATTGTAATTTTTACTCCGTTTTCAATAAAATATACTTGCGTTATGATTTAATTAACGTTATAATTATCGTATAAACGCCTAATTTAAGCGAGATAAAGGAGGAGTAAATGGCGAGAGAAGACGATAACTTATTATTAGATGACGAATTGGCGGCGGCATTTTTAAATGACGACGAGCCGGCCGTCCCAGAACCAGAGCCTGTGATAGCAACGACAACTGCTGCGACTACAGCGGAAGAAGACTATGTAGCTGTTCCAGGGCAATTAGCGGTTGATGTTTATGAAACAGACGATAGATTAATCGTAAAAGCGCGGACAGCTGGTGTTAATAAGAATGATTTGGATGTATCGATTGCAGACGGTGTTTTGACAATCTCTGGGACGTTAAACAGCGGTGATGATACTTCTGCGACACAGTGGCATGTTCAAGAATGCTATTGGGGTGAATTTTCACGCACGCTGGTTTTACCAGTAGCAGTCAAGGAAGATGAAGTCGAAGCAATTTTGAAAGACGGTGTTTTGACGATTGCATTTAGCAAGATAAAGCAAGATCAAGCAAAGAAGATTCAAATTCTTTAATTGACTGAATAAGGATTAGCAAAAATAAATCCCGCGAGATGCCTGCGGGATTTATTAGTTGTTTATGAAAATCGATTGTTGATATTATTCACTCATCTAATTAATTAAAAATATCGACTACCCAGTTGACTATAGCCCAAGCAACTATAGCAAAAACTAAACCTACGACGGCATAGATAATCGTGTTTTTTGCTGCTTTGGTTTTTTCACTATTGCCACGTGACGTTGTATAGGTGATACCACCCCAGATAATCATAATCACCGATAAAATACCAATAACATAGAACATAACGTTAACAATAGTTGTAATAATCCCACCTTCACCATCTATATTTTCGACCATATCCTCAGTATGAACGCAATCTAGTCCGCCTTGTAGGCCTCCACTTACATCACATGATGTAGTGCCTGAACCTGCTCCATTGTCTGCCCCAACAATCCCACCAAGCCCAACAACTGCCACCATCATCAACGGTAAAACCAGTATTATACTCAACTTCTTAAATATTGATTTCATATCTATACTCCTTCTTTAAATTTACATTAAAGTATTTAAATATTTACGTTAATGATTATAGCGGATTTTTTATTGCAGTCAATTATTTCAGGTTAATAAAAATACTGCACTCAAGATGCAGTATTTTCTTAAAACCTGATTCATCAACCGAGTAGATCAAACACCCAGTTGGTCAACGCCCAAGCGATCAAAGCAACAACTAAGCCAATAGTAGCATACAAAATTGTATTTTTCGCATTCTTAACTTTTTCATCTCTACCGCGCGATGTCGTGTAAGTAATACCACCCCAGATAATGAAGATCACACATAGAATACCAATAATATAGAGCATAATATTGATAATTGTAGTGATTAATTCAGGAGCATTATTTTGAACGTTGGCACCTTCATCATTGCAGGTTCCTTCATTAGCATTAAATGTAGCTGCGTCTCCAGCTGTACACGCTGCACATGCTGCGACGTTTCTACCTGATAATTGCATGCATTCGCGATTAGTGACCGCGCTCATATTTGCTGGCTGCGCCCCAGCAACCCCACCAAATCCAACAACTACTAACATCATCAACGGTACAGCTAGTGCTATACTTAGCTTCTTAACTATTGATTTCATATCTATACTCCTTCTTTAAATTCACTTAAAGTATTTAAATGTTTACGTTAATGATTATAGCGGAAAGATTTGTGGTGTCAATAGTTTTTACAGTATCTAGCAATAATCAAGCCTCACTAAACCATTTGCGAAAAATTTCTATTTCGGTTATGATGGATTCATGAAAATGAAACGGTGGGGGAATGTGCTTTAGAGGCAAGAAATTATCAAGAGTTTTCTTGAGTATTATAATGATTTTATTGCTCAGCGTATTTTTTGCGCTAATATCAAGTGCATCGGCCAACAGTATTCAACTTACATTTGAATGCGGACATGCGTCTATGGGTATGGGGACATGGCACGAGTGCGATGGTATAATGCTTGACGCTGAAGGAAATCTAGATGGATGGCGTCGTGCATCAGATGGTGTATGGCGGACTGCCGTTTGGGGAAGTTATGATCGAGCTAGAGTTAATGTGAGCAATAATACTGGCACAAGATGGAGATTTTGGGATATTCCAAGTTGGGTAACTTATCCAAATCTTTATACAGGCAGGACAGACAATAGTAATCAAACAATTCGCTTCTCCGGCCAGAGGAATCCAGTACTCGGAGTATCGCGACCAGAATCCACGCTTCGTCTTGGCACATTAAGGAATGTCGACGGAGTCAATACGCCTGATATCAATATTCCCATAGTTGTTAGGCAAAGGCCAGGAATATGTACCCCTAGTATAGGCACTATGAGTGATATATGCCTTATGGATACATCAAATAATACTGAGCATCCTGAGGGACATGTATTTAATATATCAGCTGGATTAGGCTCAACCCTTTCTGTTCAGGTTTTTCACAATACGGAAGGCAGGGTAGACGTTACTTCAAACGACATAGGAGAAACCAGAATAGGTGTACATCTCAACATACTTATGAGAACATCTGAATGCCCATGGCTAGAAATTGAGGGAAATACAATAACTGTTGTTGGGGCAAACATAGATGCTGGAGCTGCACCTCGTGACTGCCGTATTGGCCTCAGGCGATCGGGCGGTGGTGGTACGGCAATGAGAGAATATATAATTCGACAAGCTGCAGGTCAAATAACAACAGATCCAGGCGGCGATGACGGTGTCGATCCAGGCGGCGATGACGGTGTCGATGATATCGTTATAGACATAACTGGCCCTGAAGCCACAGACCCCGACCCCGACTGCGAAAACCAAACTGGCGGCGGATTTCAATGGATACTTTGCCCTGCTATTGATGGCGGACTTGCGATCATAGATTGGTGGATGAGGATTATGGAGGGACAACTTGCGTTTAGTGTATTCGCTGAGGATTCTGAGAGTATTAGAGCTATATGGGGACAATTTCTGATAATTGCCAATATTGCCTTTGCACTTGTCTTTATGGCTATAATATACTCTACTGCAACATCAACAGGAATTAGTAATTATGGCATAAAGAAAATCATGCCACGCATAGTCATTGGTGCAATTTTGGTGAATACATCATTCTGGATTACTGCGGGAATTTCTGATCTAATTAATATTTTGGGGCATAATATAAGAGACCTGATTCTTTCGATGGCAGGTGCAGAAGGTGCTGGATTAAGGGTTTCGCCGCCCTGGGGTCATGGGTTTGTAATTGGAGTTGGTGTGGCTGTACTATTATTTCTTACTGGCCTAATAGCGCCAGCGGTTCTGGCCATTATAACGATGTTTGCCTTGTTAACATTCCGCAATGTAGCAATAGTGGTTCTCATCATTGTTTCACCGATTGCATTTGTATTATGGTTATTGCCGAATACCGAAAAATACTTCAAAGCGTGGCTGAATAATTACATTAGACTGTTATTCGTATATCCAGTAATTATGGCTGGATGGGCGGCATCTCAAGTATTGGCAGGTATTTTTAACGAGTATGGCACTGGGTTTGTTGCTTGGGTTGCGCAGCTCTTATTGTGGGTTGCACCAGTCGCATTAATAATACCGGCATTTAAAATAGGAGGTACATTAATGAGTAGGATTCAGGGAATGACGCAAGATCGTATAAATAAAGTGGGCGCACCTGCTGTTGCAAAAAACAAAGAATGGGCGGATGCCAACAGAAAATATGCAGGTGGGATTTCCCGCAATACATTGCAGGGTATGGCGCGTAAGCCAGTTTACAATGACGAAACTGGGCAATATGAAAAGACAAATATGTTTGGCAGGAGCTATAAGGCGCGCAATAGCGATGATTTGATGAAAAAGCGCGACAAAGTGACACAAGGGCATGAGAAGGCAGCTAAGGCAGCCCGTGACGGGCTACAAAAAAAGCTGGATTATGAAGGTAACCCACTAACAGATGCAACAAGAAAACAATTAGAAGAAGATCTGGCTAGAGCCAAAGAAGGAATGAAGTCAGTTGCTTCTGATATCGCAGAGTTTGATGATGCTAATAAACCAAACATGGCACAGAGAGGTTTAGGTTTTCTAGCTGGCATTGGCACAGGCGCACATAGCGCTAATGCGAAGAATTTTAACGAAAATTCTAAATCCAATACTGATGCAATGATTCAGGTTGATGCGAAAAAGGGGCAATTGGAAATAACTGGTGCAACTATAAAGGCTAAGCTTGATCGGCGTGCAATTGAACGAGATCTGAAAATGGACCCAATTAACGTTGAGTTCGAAGCAAAGAAAGCTGCTATGGAAGCTCAAGAGAAATCTGGATGGGGTAGCTTTGAAGGACAAGTTGCTCAAAGGGTAGCTGCTATGGAGCCGAATAATGCGTATGCAATGTCGCAATTTAACGCCCAGCAAAAGCGCGTCAAAGATGAGCAGCAAGCTCTCGTTGAAAATCGCTTCCGAACGCAGGATGGTGTTAAGTCCTCGACCGGTGAGTCTGTAGGATCGTTTAGTGATGCTGGAAAAAGGCTTGCTGCTGGTGAGGAAATCGATTTTGGTAAAGGTGAAGATAGGGACGGTAACGATATAGAGATGAAAGTATCTATGAATAAATTGGCACAAGCGGACTCCAGTGCACGCAGTCTAGCTATCAAATCCTTGAGTGATAGTATGGCTACTGTGGGGACTGGAGGCACTAATGCTCAACAGAATATTGACGCACTTAATAATGCAATAAGGGATATAGGCTTTGAGGTTGACTCTGGTGGAAATATGACTAATGCTGTAAGACCTGGTAGCTGGGCCGAGGGGCTTGAAGGAAAAGATCTTGCTAAAATGCAATCTATAGCTCAATCAATGGTAGAAAGACGTAGCGAACAAATGCACAGACAGTCTATGGCGCAAAATCGAGAGGGAACGCCTGATTCTCTTAAAAGAAAGAAATGAAGATCTTTCTACACTAATTCACTTGATATATATCAAATAGTAGTTTATAATTACATTTATGGTAAATTCAGAACGAAGATCACCGAAATCTGATGAGAATAACAAGCGCGGACTTCGTGATATATTGGGTTTTTTTGCACACTTTGAGACTGATGGTGACAATAAAAAGAGCTGGGAGTTCGCACGGAAAGAAATAGAGGCAATTTTGGCGGCAGCTGATTATAAGAGTGATGACGATGGCTCGCTAACAGCTAATGTTGTGAAACGCATCACAGAAATACTAGAGGCTTGGCAACCTGATTTACCTACAGAAAAGCAAGTAGAGGTAGATGTATATCTATCAAAGTTTATAAATAGCGCGACTGACGAATTTGTAATAAAAGTAAAGGGTTCTGAAAAAACCGACGAGCGTTCATTTAGAAACAGTGACACACTAGATTTCATTAACGGAAAAAAAATTGTTTTAACCGAGAAAGTTATTGAGCTAGCAGATGGTACGTATACCAATGAATTAAGTATGGATATGTTGCGAAGTGAACCGCCAAAATACAGCGAAAATTTTAGGTACTTACTTCGTGTAATTTTATCAAACATGGCTAGTGGTGGCAGTAAAAAGGAGAGACGCGCTGCGATCGGATTTCTTAAGGACTATGGCAACAAAGAAATAAATTATTACGGAGTCGATGAGGGCATGCGAGAGGCTGATGCAAATCACTGTCTCAGTATCGCAGCTAAAGATGATATTTATTCGTGTGGTGCAGATAAGCCAAATGGATTTACTGGGCTTGGGTATACACAGACTTATATAAGCAGCAATATAGGCGAGATTAAAGATGAGAAGTTGCTAAGAATCTTCGCTAAGAATATGAAGTTGGGGAATTTAGACAAGAAAAAGGTAGACTATGATAACCTTAAAGAGGGTGCTAAAGCGGACTTAGGTGCAGCAGTTGAATACATTCGCTCATTATTCGCAGGTAAGCCAACCACAGCTATAGAGGCACTAGAAGGTAAAGATTATGAAATTCTGGTAAATTCTATAAAAATCTATAAGCGTATTCGTAATTTCTACAAAGAGAATAGGTCTACGTTTGATCAAAATCCTGACAAGAAAGCTGAATTCAATGCTATGCTGGGTTTACTTAGTTCTAATAATGTATATATCACAGAGCATAACTTTAACACAATTGATGAGAACATCATGTCGCTTAGTGAAGCATATAACAATCGGAACGACTCATTGAATGCATATCTGAGCAAATCTAATATGGGTAGAACACTCGGCCATGAAATTGATGGACTCTATAAAGAAATCTATGAAGCAGAATTTACTGAAGCTAATGGTGGGAAAAGTCTCAAGGATATGGTAGATGAGGAGTATGAGAAGGAGCTTAAGAAGACTAAGAAGACCAAGGAAGATATTGTGTCCAAGCTTAACAGCAAGATGATTAATATTTCTGAAGCAGGTCTTTATAATGATCTTAAAAAGATTATTGCAGAAGAATATCGACTGGGAACAGAGTCTGCGAGAGATGCTAAAAAATTAGAAATAAGGAACAAATTGATTTTTAAAGAGCAGACAGATCCAGATCTACAAAAGTCTGCAAAGCTGTATAAGGAATTAGTGCTAGATAGACTAGGTATGGAAACTGTTTATATGAAAAATGAACTTAATATTATTAAGGGTGCAGAAATCGAATCTAGTCAAGACGACGAACTCTATTTAGCTGCCTAATTTCACAATCTTCTATTTATATAAACCATAGTAGCTTATTGAGACAGTGCAGTTTATGCCACCTCTAGCAACACTTCTTCTCTATCTTCATTTGGCTCGTCTTGGCGTTCTGATCTGGTTGATTGTGACTGCTGTGGCGCATATAGCAATCCAGTCTTGTAGTCAATATAGCCGATTATATATCCGTTCTCGTGATCATTGGCATCATGCTCAACACTTTCTTTATCACCAATATTGACGCGCGCCTGAATCATCTTTTTGTCTTGGAATTCAACTAATAAGTAGGTGAAATTAGCTTTTCTTCCATTCCCAGTCTCGAAGTCAGATTCGGTAAACTGCTTCCGTAAAAGTTCAGTGGTAGATTTCCATTTTTCTCTTGCCTCTGTAGCACGTTCTTCTATAATTTGTGGTGCAGCACGAAGATTTTCCTGCACCATGCGAATCATTTGACGAGCATCGCCATCTTGACCACCTGCCTTTGTCACGAAATCCTCCCAAATTTTTCCATCTGGGTCAAAACGATTAAAATCCGGCGCTTTCATTAAAATCTGCTCCAACTTAACATCGGCTTTTTTATAGCCTTTCACTGTCTGGCTATAATTAAATGATTGACCGAACATTTTTTCTCTAGTAATTACGTCGTTAGAGTTGATATCGCCAAATGTAAACTCAGAATCATCCTCTTGCCGACTAAAGTTTTTTGGATCAAATGCTAATGATAGTCGCGCTACTAAGCCTGGATCATGTGTCAAATTCAATATATCTAGCACTTCGTGCGTGTCTAGATGCTTTAATACTCGTGGTTCAGGTTCGTCAGGTGAGTATTCGAAAATTCCAGCAATTTTTTCTTTAGCGCCTTTTATAATCTTAGCGCCTTTTGTTTCGCTCATTCTATCTTTTATTTTTTCGCGTTTTGTTTTTGGTTGCCCAAGATACTTATTGCGTAAATTATCAGCATCGGTCATTTCATCTAATGTCATCGGCTCATTATCGTCGCCAACACCAAATATTGTGCCATAATCTAATGCGCCAATACCGGGGCAGCTAAATTCATTGTGCTTATTGACCTTATTAGCGACTGCTTGATAATGCTCCTTTAAAGTGCTGTCTGCCCAATTTTTACCGAACACTAGAGAAGTCGCCATTCGTCCAATTGAGCGTATGCTATGAAACATTTCGCGATTATAGTTGTTACGCCCTTCGACCAGTTGACCAGTCCTTGAGTCAAAATCAACCATACCTCGACCATCTCCTAGGCGATTTTTCAGCGCTGCAGTACCGAGAGCACGCTGGCGTTTTTGCCAGCCAGACAATTTTTCGGGCTTTTTTGCTAATCGGTCGCGTGTATCGCCTATTGGATTATGCCCATGTGCTATGTGATCTTCAATTTCTTTAATTAGAGTAGCGAACTTATCTTTACCGTTTTTATCAACATAGCGGTCAATTGACGATTTGTTTTTTAGTAAAAATGCTTTGTCGTTGGACGATAATTCACGTGGATCGATGCGACCATTATTGGCAAGTTTCTGAGCTATATGCAAAAATTCACCTTTTGACATATTGGTCAATTTACTAACTAGGGCAGAGTATTCGGCAAACTCCTTCATCTCCCCTTTTTTATTTTTATCGATAGGATCTTTCTTATCTTCTTCTAATTCTAGTAGTGCATCTGATTTGTCATTCGCTACACCTTCTACATCCTCTTCTAAGAATATATCTTCCGTCTGTTTATCCCCATCTTCCAGATTTTCTTCAGTTTCTAATAGCAATTCGGTAGCTACTTTACAGTCAGGGCAAACAACAGGCGTAGCTTTAGCTCCAGCCTCACCTGCCTTATAGTTCTCTAGCTCTTTTTTGCGCTGCTCTCCATGTTCCGTGCCTTCATGATCTATAATTTCTGAACGCAAATATCCTTCACGACCGGATATAAGACCCTTTTTCACGGCCTTTTTGATTTTTGGCTTAGTATCAAGGTTATCGTTAAGAAACACATTATTTTTATTGTATGTTTTTTGCGCTTGCTCCGCATTTTTCATGAAAACATTCTATCAAACTTAACCACTTTTGTCAATGCGTATTGGTTGATATAGTGATTCACCTATTTATCTTAAACACTAATCTATCATAAACCAAAAAATTTACGACCATAGTAATAATAGCAGTCAAACCAAAAATACCTGTACGATAAACGAATTCGATCGACCATCCAACCCATGATGTCACCCAGAACGCGAGATCATACAGCCAGTCCCATATACCCGAGCTAAAAAACCATCCTAAAAATGGTTGCAAAGCTGTAATTAAAAATAGATTATAGACTAGGAATTTAATTCCCTCATTCCGACCACTTTTGCGATGTCGCCAAGTAAAGCAGCTATGCAGGATTAGTGCTGTGATAACTGCGACAGAACCTGCTCCTGCCCAAGTTGACCAATTGCCATTGCCGAAAATCGGCGCAAGAATCAAAAACGCCACATAATTTATAATCGTCACAATAATGCCGACAATTATAAAAATTACTTTTACCCTATTGTTTGAGTGTTTTTCTGCTTGCTTCACGAGTTACTTTTCTTGCCTTTAGTGACTTCTGCGCGATGGAAATGTTCAACTAGATACAAAGGTCGTTTCTTACTTTCGTTAAAAATTCGCCCAATATATTCACCAATAATACCGAGACTCATTAGTTGAATGCCTCCTAAAAATAAAGTGACTGCGAGTAGTGTCGCATATCCATCTGCGCGATCGACACCAGATAAATGTTGTATAATCACAATGATGATGTAGATGAATACGATAAATGCAATCAAAACGCCAGCCATCATAGCGAGACGCAATGGGGCAGTTGTAAATGATGTAATACCATCAATCGCTAAATTCAACCGTTGCCAAAATCCCCATTTGCTTTGTCCAGCAGCACGCTTTTGTTGTTCAAATTCGATTTCTTTTTTCTTATAGCCAATCCAACTGAATAATGCTTTATTTTGGCGATCGGTTTCTGAAAGCTTTCGAAGTGCCAAGACTGCACGCCGTGAAAACAGGCGAAAATCACCTGTATCAACTTGAATTGGGATGCGTGTAATAGCTTGGACAGTACGGTAATATCCCCAAGAAGTTAGTCGCGTAAACCAACCTTCGGAGCGATGTTTGCGCTTAGCGTAAACATCATCAAAACCTTTTTGCCACCACTTAATCATCTCAGGGATCAATTCTGGCGGTTCTTGACCATCTGCATCAATAATAACTACTGCATCACCATCAGCATAATCAAGCCCAGCCGCCACAGCAATTTCTTTACCAAAATTACGTGAAAAATTCAGATAAGAAACCAAAGGATTTTTTTCGGATTCTTTCTGTAAAAAA
>JGI20163J26743_11538016_pt1 | contig 12378 bp, 11 predicted proteins | sample TergutCu122P1_FD_26743 | JGI IMG/M metagenome (IMG submission 26743) | reverse complement strand
TGTTAAGAAAGGGCGAACCTGAGCAGGTCGAAGAAACATTTAAGGGAACCTTTGGCTTAAACTTGATTGTTGCGGATTCAATTGATAGATTCCTTACGAAATTGAAGGGAGTTACTGATCCCGAGGCTAAGAGAAAGATTATTGGTGAAGAGTTCATTAGAGTTTTTGAAGAAGAGGCAGCAAAACTTGGGGATTTCAGTTTCTTAGTACAAGGAACTATTTATTCTGATGTAGCCGAAAGTGGTGCAGATGGTAATAAAACAGTAAAAAGTCACCATAATGTAGGTGGGCTTCCTGAGGACATGCAATTTGAACTGATTGAGCCTCTTTACACTTTGTATAAAGATGAAGTGAGGAAGGTAGGAGAGGAATTAGGATTACCGTCAGAAATCGTATGGAGGCAACCCTTCCCGGGACCGGGACTAGCTATTAGAATCCTAGGTGACATTACCGCTGAAAAGCTTGATATTTTACGGGAAGCTGATTATATAGTTAGAGATGAAATACGCAAAGCAGGTTTGGAAAAGGAAATCATGCAGTCCTTTGCTGTGCTACCTTCAATAAAGAGCGTTGGTGTCAAAGACGGCAGCAGGACATATGCCTATCCAATCATTCTCCGAGCAGTTACAAGTAAGGATGCTATGACCGCTGACTGGGCAAGATTGCCTTATGAACTACTGGACAAAATCTCCAAAAGGGTAGTTAGTGAGGTTGATCATGTAAATAGGGTTGTATATGATATTACCTCAAAACCACCAGGAACGATTGAGTGGGAGTAAATAAAAAACCCCTTAATCACTTGGTAAATCAAGCGATCAAGGGTTTAATTTTGCGATTTGATAGCATTTTGATAGCAAATAAATCCCAAATAGTGTTTTAGTTAGTAGTTTCCGGCGGTTTACGCCACTGTTTCGTAGGTTCAAACTTACCGCAATCGTCACAAGTTTGCGGCCAGTTGAGTTTCCATTCCATATATTCGGCCTTGCTGATTACACCATCGGCAAGGTCTTTTTTGCGTTGCTGCCATTCTTTCATAAAACTTTCAAGTGTAAGAGATTTGAAGTTTATAGAGGTAACTTTTTGGGGATAACCTTCTTCCTCAATAGCATCAAGGAGACGTATATTGTAATGTTCGTCCAACTCAAAAAGAGTGAACATCACATCTTCGGCAGCGTAGAGTGTAGGTTCGTATAGGGAACGAAAATTTACGTCAAGAGCTTCGGCGATTTTTTTGAGCATTTCCTCTTTTGGTGTTCTTGTATTGGACTCGTATTGAGCAATACGCACATCAGCGGTTTTTTCATCAAAGCCAACAGCTAGACCAAGTTCTTTTTGGGTGAGTTTGCGTAAATTGCGAATTCGTTTGATGCGTTCTCCGATAGCCATAACATTACCTCCAAATAATGAGGATAAACAAATTTGTTTTAGTATAGCATGGAGAAAAATCATTGTCAAGAAATACCTTAACAAAAAAGTTTAATTATTTTTCCGCAAACCACTTGACAAAACAAATTTGTTTAGTATAATCAAAACATCTAAACAAATTTGCTTAGTGAAAGGAGGGCTGCAATGACGAATAAAACATTTTTACGTGCAGGAGAAGTGGCGGCAGAGCTTGGTGTATCAAAGGCTTATGCTTACAAGTTGATTAGGACATTGAATAATGACTTGCAAAAGCAGGGGTTTATTACTATCAATGGACGGGTCAGTAAGCAATATTTTAAAGAAAAACTCTACGGTATTAATGCTGGAAGAGGGAAAGGAGAAAAAAATGTCAGCATATAAGGATGATAAAACAGGAACATGGTACGCATATTTCCGTTACACAGATTGGACGGGGGAGCGTAAGCAAAAAATGAAGCGAGGATTTTCAACAAAACGAGAAGCTATCGAATGGGAGCGTGAATTTTTACAACAGGCAGCTGCGGATTTATCCATGACCTTTGAGAGTTTTATTGAGCTATACGTTAAGGATATGCGGAGCCGTATTCGTGAATACACATGGCAGACTAAAGAAAACATAATCCAAAGTAAAATCATTCCCTATTTTGGCAGAAAAAAGATGAACGAAATTCAGACTAAGGATGTTATTGCTTGGCAGAACGAGTTACTCGGCTATCGTGATACTAAGGGCAAAGGTTACTCAGATACTTATTTAAAAACTATACATAATCAATTAAGTGCAATTCTAAATCACGCAGTCAGGCATTATGACCTTAAAACCAATGTAGCATCTAAAGTTGGCCCTATCGGGAAAAAGGAAGCTAAAGAAATGTTGTTTTGGACTAAAGAAGAATATTTGAAATTTGCTGATGTTATGATGGACAAGCCAGTGTCGTATTATGCTTTTGAGATTCTTTACTGGTGTGGTTTGCGTATGGGTGAATTGTTAGCACTTACCCCGGCAGATTTTGATTTTGTGAAAGAAACCGTCTCTATTACAAAGTCATATCAACGACTTCGTGGCGATGATATTGTGACAGAACCAAAAACTGCAAAGAGCAACAGGGTTATCTCGATGCCAAAATTTCTTAGTGAAGAAATACAGGAATATCTAAATATGCTTTATGGGGTTCAGTCAGAGGACAGGATATTTAATATCACAAAAAGCTATCTCCACCATGAAATGGATAGAGGTAGCAAGACAGCGGAAGTTAAGCGGATTCGAGTTCATGACCTACGGCATTCTCACGTCTCATTGTTGATAGAGATGGGTTTTTCAGCTTTGGCGATTGCCGATCGTGTTGGACATGAGAGCATAGATATAACTTATCGGTATGCACACTTGTTTCCGTCAAAACAGATGGAAATGGCGAACAAACTTAATTTAGAGCGAGGAGGTTTTTGAGATGCTGAAAACATTGGATGAAAAGGGTAGATGGCGTAATCTGACTGTGGCGTTTAGAATGTCACCGGAAGAAAATGCTGATTTGAATATTCGTGTAAAGTTGTCTGGATTGACCAAGCAGGATTATATTATTCGGCGAGTTTTGGAGCGTGATGTTGTAGTGCAGGGAAATACTCGTGTGCATAAAGCACTTCGTAATCAGATGATAGATATACTAGCAGAACTGAAGCGGCTTGAACATGTCGGAGATGCAGAGAGCGATTTTCTTTCTGTTCTTAGACTTGTTGTCGAAACGGTGAATGAGCTGGGTACGGAACCTTAATAAAACGGGCAAAAGAAAGATTACTAGAGTTTAATCATTCAAAAATTATTACCTAAAGGATGAAAGGAGCAAAAAATATGGCAGTATTTAGAACGGAGAAAAAAGAGGGATTCACCATTATGGCAAACTATCATTTCAAAGATAGACGATTATCCATGAAAGCGAAGGGGCTTTTATCTATGATGCTAAGTTTTTCGGATGATTGGCAGTATTCATTAAATGGACTTGCAGCTATGAGTAAAGAAGGTTTGACCTCAATCCGTGCTATGGTGAAGGAGCTAGAGGATAGTGGTTATCTAGTGCGTCGTCGTTTACGGAATGGGCGAGGGCAGCTTTCAAGCGTTGAGTATGATATTTATGAAAAACCACTATCCTAAAACTAAGCAAAGGCATTTTCTACACTGGAAAATCCGAAGTAAGGAAACAACCTACAATAAATAACTAACTTAATAAAATACTAATTGTATAAAATATTGATTCAATCCATCTATCCATCAATCGCTTTTCTGTTTTATTATGTATGGTTTTCCGCAATAAGCGTGTTCCAGTATGTAGAAGAGGAAATAGAAGTGAGAACAATGTGATAGATGGATTGATAATACGCTATTTAATTTAAGTGTAGTTTTTTAAGTTTTTTGCTCTGTAATGGAAAGTATGGGCATGGGTAATATAATACCATTTCCTTGCTATTTTAAGAGCCATGCAGGGCAGAAAAACGTTAAAATCAGCACCTTTTTGATACAAAAAAACATGGGGGTATATTATCTTTATCTAAGAAACAAAATCGTAAGCGTGATATATAGCTTCTTTTTCCTAAAGGCTGCCAATATATCAGAGCATAAAACCTTAGAAGATGCCTGCAAGCATAGGAATGAAGGGCAACGCTAAAGCGTACCCTTCGTTCCGTCAAAACCGCCGCCCCCTTGTCCTTACGGACAAAAACGGCGGTTTTTGCTTGTCGGGCATATCCCGAACCCTCTTGTGGGAGTGTCCCACACCCTCTTAAAACTGAAAAGTAGTAAAAAACTAATGGCTGAAAGTTAAAAAATGTATAATGTTATCGACTATGGCAATCAATTAACTCCCGGTAAAAAATCGAAATAGAACGCAGTATTTATACAACAAATAATATGGATATTAGCCTAGCAAGTGTAGGAGTGTAGAAAAAGTCGAATGGTTTCTATTTTTAATAAAATATTTATTTTACAAAAAAGTCACACTAATACATAAAAAATCGGCAGTTTAAGGGGTTTGCCCATGAATGCCGATTTTTGTTTAAGCAATACGAAAATTAATATTTGCAGATTGAATAATGCGGTTATCCGTGCTACAATAACTACAGAGTGCATTAGATTGTTTATTTGAAGTGAAAAGAGGTGTATGCACATGAATTTTGATTGGATTACACCGGAAGAAGCCGCTCAAAAATGGGGCATTAAAGCACGGCAAGTACAAGCGTTATGTTCTAAAGGAAAAATATCGGGTGTTATTCGTGTTAGCCGTGCATGGCTTATCCCCAAAGATGCAGAAAAGCCTCGTGATGGAAGATATAAAAATGGGCGTGTTCCCACCAAAAATAAGGCAGAGAACAAGGAGAACGAATGAGCATGATTGATACTCGCAAAGAGCAAGAACGAGCAGAGCTGCACCGTACTATATGGAATATCGCCAACGATTTGCGCGGTAGTGTAGATGGGTGGGATTTCAAGCAATACGTTCTCGGTATGTTGTTCTATCGCTACATATCAGAAAACCTAACTGCTTATATCAACGATGGCGAACATTCTGCCGGAGATACAACCTTTAATTATGCGGCACTTGCCAATGGTGATGCGGAAGAAGCACGCGCTGACCTCGTTAAATCAAAGGGCTTTTTCATCCTGCCAAGTGAGCTTTTTGAAAACGTGCGTAAACGTGCTGCTACTGATGAGAACTTGAATGAAACACTCGAAACCGTTTTCAAAAATATAGAATCATCTGCGCAAGGAACAGAGAGTGAAGCCAACTTCAAAGGCTTGTTTGATGATGTAGATGTGAATAGCAACAAGCTCGGTGGTACAGTTGCCCGTAGAAATGAAATGCTTGTAAAACTGATGAATGGCATTGCCGATATGAAGCTCGGTGATATTAGGGATAACACCATAGATGCTTTCGGTGATGCTTATGAATTTTTAATGGGAATGTACGCAAGCAATGCAGGAAAAAGCGGCGGCGAATATTACACACCACAGGAAGTTTCCGAATTATTGACCCGCATTGCCCTTGTCGGCAAAATCGAAGTGAATAAGGTTTATGATCCCGCTTGCGGAAGTGGCTCACTTCTGCTTAACTTTGCAAAAATTCTTGGCAAAGATAACGTGCGACAAGGTTTTTATGGGCAGGAAATCAACATCACCACTTACAACCTTTGCCGCATAAATATGTTCCTGCATGATGTGGATTTTGATAAATTCGATATAGGGCATGGAGATACATTAACTGACCCTTTACATTGGGATAACGAACCTTTTGAAGCTATTGTTTCAAATCCACCGTATTCAATAAAATGGGCGGGCGATGATAACCCAATTCTAATCAATGACCCTCGCTTTTCCCCTGCCGGAGTGCTTGCCCCAAAATCAAAAGCTGACCTTGCATTTATCATGCACAGTCTTTCATGGCTTGCGACAAATGGTACAGCGGCAATTGTTTGTTTCCCTGGCATACTCTACCGTAGCGGAGCAGAACAGAAAATCCGCAAATATTTGATTGATAACAATTTCATTGATTGCGTAATTCAGTTGCCGGGTAATTTGTTTTTCGGGACAAGCATTGCAACGTGTATTATGGTTTTGAAGAAATCGAAAAGCGAGAACAATACCCTGTTTATTGATGCAAGCAAAGAGTTCATAAAGGTAACGAACAACAATAAATTGACACAGGAACATATCGAAAAAATCGTTGCCGCATACGCAAACCGTGAAACGATTGAACATTTCACAAAACTTGTGCCAAATGGTGAAATTGCCGAGCAAGGGTACAACCTTTCTGTTAGCACCCATGTTGAACAAGAGGACACAAGAGAAGTCGTAAACATAACGGAGCTTAATGCCGAAATTGAACGCATTGTTACCCGCTCTGATGTTTTGCGCCGTGAAATAGATGCTATTATTACAGAGATTGAAGGAGATAAATGATGCCCGAAACGACATCGGCTAATCTAGGTGCTGACCTTAAACGGTTATCAGATATGGCTATTTTGCATTACGAGCCTTTTATCAAGCAAATTGAATCGGAAAAAATAAGCGATATAACCGAAATCGAGCGATTGCTTGATGGAATGTTTGATTTTTGCTACGACAAAAAGATGCTTGTATTATATAAACGAGTTTTAAGAAAAATCGTTTATAAGCACTATGATGTTGCTAAACGACATATTGATGCTTACCGTGATTGGTATGAGGATTAAACGAAAATGTTTCAAAATTAAATCTGCAACTTATGGTTGCATAATTGTAAGGAGCGCAGCATGAAAAATAACGATAATCAAATGATACTTTTCAAAACAGAGGATAATAAAATATCTGTTGATGTGCGTTTTGATGATGAAACCGCTTGGCTAACTCTCGACCAAATGGCAGAGTTGTTTGAGCGTGATAAATCAACCATTTCACGCCATATAAAAAATGTATTTTCCGAAGGCGAGTTGGAGAGAGATTCAGTTGTTGCAAATTTTGCAACAACTGCCGCAGACGGTAAAACTTATCAAATCGATTATTATAACCTGGATGTAATTATCTCCGTTGGCTACCGTGTAAAATCATTGCGCGGAACTCAGTTTCGCCAATGGGCTACAAAGCGGCTTAATGAATATATCCGTAAAGGTTTTACACTTGATGATGAACGCCTTAAAAACGGTGGCGGGCGTTATTTCCGTGAGCTTTTGCAACGCATCCGTGATATTCGCAGTAGTGAGCGCAATCTTTATCAGCAAGTGACCGATATTTACGCAACGGCAATCGACTATGACTCAAAAGCACCCATGACAAGAGAGTTTTTTGCAACTGTGCAAAACAAAATGCACTACGCCGCACATAAACATACAGCAGCAGAAGTTATTTACGAACGTGTAGATAACAAAAAACCTATGGTTGGCATGACAAATTTCAAAGGTGAATTTGTTGTAAAAAGCGATGTGCGTGTTGCCAAAAATTATTTAACCGAAAAGGAATTGCAAGTGCTTAATTTGCTTGTATCACAATTTCTTGATTTTGCAGAGTTGCAAGCCTTAGAAGAACGTCCTATGAAAATGGCAGACTGGATAACCGAACTTGACGTACAACTCACCGCCAACAGGCGTGATTTGTTAAAGGGCAAAGGGCGAATATCTCATCAACAGGCAGTTGAAAAAGCCGAAAAAGAATTTGAAATTTATCGGGCACGAGAAATGGCGATGCTTGAAAGCGACTTTGACCGAGCCGTTAAGGAATTGACCAAAAAAGATGCAGGGGGCGAGGACGATGACCAATCTTGACCGTTTGATTGGGTTGCTTTGCCCCGATGGGGTGGAGCAGAAAACGCTTGGCGAAATTTGTACCATTGGTGCAGGTGGTACGCCTCAGAGAGGAAATATTGAATACTGGGAAAACGGAACGATAAAATGGCTTGGTTCAACGGTATGCAAAAACATAAAAAATGTAGATGAAATAACTGGATATATCACCGAGTTAGGTTTGAAAAATTCATCTGCAAAGGTGCTTATGCCGGGAACTACTTTGATTGCAATGATAGGTGCCACTATTGGTAAAATTGCTTACCTTACTTTTGAAGCAACCACCAACCAAAATGTTGCAGCTCTGTATCCTCTTGAAACGGAAAAGTTGGACACTTCGTATTTGTTTTATGCGTGTCAAATGCTGTTTCCACAATTCATTGCATTGTCAAGCGGCGGAAAACTTGCCATTGCCAATTTAACATTTATAAGAGGATTGCATGTCCCCGTTCCACCATTGCCAGTTCAACGTGAAATTGTCCGTATTTTGGACAATTTCACGGAGCTTACAGCGGAGCTTACAGCGGAGCTTACAGCGCGAAAGAAACAATATAATTATTATCGTGATGAACTTTTAACGTTTGATGATGATGTGCCAGTAGTGGCACTTGGAGAAATTGGCGAGTTTGTTCGTGGTAATGGTTTGCAAAAGAAAGATTTTACCGAAGATGGCTTTCCCTGTATACACTATGGGCAGATATACACTAAGTATGGTCTCTTTGCCGATAGCACGTTCAGTTATGTTGCTGATGAATTTGCTGGAAAATTAAGAAAAGCTCAAAATGGCGACCTTCTTATAGCCACCACTAGCGAAAATGTTGAGGATGTTTGCAAGGCGGTTGCATGGCTTGGGGACGAAGTAGCCATTTCCGGCGATATGATGTATTTTCGGAGCAATCAAAATGTGAAATATCTTGCATATTTATTTCAAACAGGCAGCTTTTTTGAACAGAAGCAAAGATATGCACATGGAACAAAGGTTATTCGGGTATCCAGGGAAAATTTAGAACGTATCCTAATTCCTTTGCCGCATTTAGACGAACAGCAACGTATTGTTGATATTTTAGACCGATTTGATGCGTTGGTTAGCGATATTTCAAGTGGTCTACCCGCCGAAATTGCAGTACGACAAAAGCAGTATGAATATTACAGAGATAAATTGCTAACGTTTAAAGGGGCGTAGATATGGAAAAATTTTTGGATGACAGGTTATGTAAGGATTTTAGGGATGCTATTAATTCATCTCCTGTATTTGTTGTGCATGATGAGAGACGGCATTATAATCTTATATGTGCTGTAATGGATAGAATGGATAGTTGCGTTGAATTTCTTAATGCTAATGCCGACCATCCAAAGAACGAGGAAGATTTTATAATTTTTGTTATGTTCAGTTGTATAGTATATGACGCCGTAAAAAAACTTCTGAAAGAAATTAGTGTTAAATATATTTTTGATGATAAAGATAATCCTGAAAGCTATAAATACTTTAAGGAGGCATGCAGAACTTGGCCAGATGAAAATGATGAGGAATTTTATGAATATCTTGTGAAAGGCGACGCTTTGAGTTTGTCTGAGGAAGATTGTCCTACTGATGACAAGTTCTTTGAATATTTTCGTTCTCTTGCTTTCGCTCATCCTTTTGGAACCAATCGAGCGAAATTTTTGAAACCGGACGAAACTCAATATTCACCATGGGTAATAGTAAACAGCCCTATAGCCAAAGAAGGCTCTGTTGGGCTTCGTATATACACCTCTGCCTTGCCAGACGAAACATTAAGATTGGTTTTTCAGTTTTCTGCTTTAAAAGAGTATATTAAATCAAGATATGATTTGATAAAAAACGCTACAGACTGGGCAAAAAATGTCGTTTTAGAGAAAGAAAATGAATGGAAAAAACGCAAGGTGAATCGTGAACTATCTTCCGTTGACATTTTGAAAGATATTAGAGATATACTGACAGATCGCCATGTGGATTATTATATCTGCGATATTGATGAGGTGATTGCTTATATTGAATGTGAATCAACTGTAAGTGATAATAATCTTAAAATACAAGAATTTAGGGATATGATTTTTTCATTCATTCCAACATTAAGCGATTCAGTGGATAATCTTGATTATAGTGCATTGTCAGAAATTAGAAGGAGCATTATTTCTCCAAGACCTAAAGAGGTATACGCTGAGTATGACTACCAAATTGAAAAAACATTTGATTACCTGAGTAGGGATAAACACAATTGCGATACCAATTTATATTTAAAGGTAAGAGCTCAGTTTACTGAGTTCTTTAAAGGATTAAAAAATCAAGATGACCATGATTTTTGTAAAGAAACATGGGGTTTAGTGCAAGCATATCAATTCTCAAAAGAATTTGCTAAAAAGCATGTCATCATCAAGCCACTTGAAATGTTCTTTGACGAAATAAAAATGCTTGTTTCAATGGCCTGTTATTTTGAAAAAATGGAACAAGAAGCTGAAGCATTGAGTGAGGATAAATTATGAGCCAATATAATATAATCACAAGCACCGAAGAATCCACCGTCGTTGCGGAATACTTCGCAGACTACAGGGTGGCAACTGAATATCAAAGTGAGTCTGACTTAGAACGTGAATTTATAAGTTTATTGTCCGGACAAGGATATGAATTTCTTGCCATTACCAATGAGACAGCGATTATTGACAATCTGCGCCGACAGCTTGAGACCTTGAATGATATTATATTCTCTGATGGTGAATGGGAGCGTTTTTTTAGCGAGTGCATCGCAAGCACTAATGAGGGTATTGTAGAAAAAACCCGAAAAATTCAAGACGACCATGTGCAAATATTAAAGCGTGACGATGGCAGTACAAAAAATATCTATCTACTTGATAAGAAAAATATCCACAACAACCGCTTACAGATAATCAATCAATATGAGGAAAATAAAGGGGCACACAATACTCGCTATGATGTGACAGTCCTTGTCAATGGCTTGCCTCTTATACATATAGAATTAAAGCGTCGTGGTATAGCAATCCGTGAAGCTTTTAATCAAATCAAACGTTATCAACGTGATAGCTTTTGGGCGGCAAGTGGTTTGTATGAGTATATTCAAATCTTTGTTATTTCTAACGGTACAAATACGAAATACTATTCTAATACAACTCGCAATGCTCATATTAAGGAACAAAGCGAGGGCGAACGCCGTAAAAGTAAAAAGACAAGTAACAGCTTTGAATTTACGTCATATTGGGCAGATGGGAACAACAAAGTTATCGCTGACCTTGTGGACTTTACAAAAACATTTTTTGCAAAGCATACGCTACTAAATGTCCTTACACGTTATTGTGTTTTCACAAGCGAAGAATCATTACTTGTCATGCGTCCATATCAGATAGCAGCAACAGAGCGGATTTTGGGGCGTATTGGTGTTTCGACTAATTACAAAACAACAGGGACAACTGATGCAGGCGGTTATATCTGGCACACCACAGGAAGTGGAAAGACATTAACTAGCTTTAAGACGGCACAGCTTGCAACAAGGCTTGAAACCATTGATAAAGTATTATTTGTTGTTGATCGTAAAGACCTTGACTATCAAACGATGAAAGAATATAACCGCTTTCAAAAAGATGCAGCAAATGCAAGTAAATCAACGAAGAAGCTAGAAGAGAATCTTGTTGACCCCAATGCACGTATTACTGTTACAACGATTCAAAAACTTGATAGATTCGTTGCGAAATATAAAACACATGATATCTATAAAAAGCATGTTATTATTATCTTCGACGAGTGTCACCGTTCCCAGTTTGGTGAAATGCACCAAAAGATTGTTAGAGCATTTAAAAACTATCACATTTTTGGTTTTACAGGCACACCGATTTTTGCAGTCAATGCGGGTAGTGGTGGTAATCCTCTTTTGAGGACAACAGAGCAGGTATTTGGTGATAAACTTCATACATACACAATCGTTGATGCAATTAATGATGGAAACGTATTGCCGTTTCGCATTGACTTTATGGATACCGTAAAGCAAAAAGACGATATTGCGGATAAGAATGTTAGAGCGATTGATGTTGAAAAAGCTATGGCTGCACCAGCACGTGTTCATGAAATCGTTAAATACATTATTGAACACTTTGACCAAAAAACAAAGCGTAATTCTTTCTATTCTCTCAAAGGTCAACGCGTAGCAGGCTTTAATTCAATTTTTGCTGTATCATCTATCCCTATGGCTATGAAATATTATGAGGAATTTAAAGAACAACTTGCAGAGAAAAACAAAAATTTAACTATTGCGACCATATTTAGTTATAGTGCAAATGAGGATGACCCGGAGGATGTATTAGTCGATGAAGAATTTGAAAATGATAAGCTTGACAAAAGTTCTCGTGACTTTCTTGAAGCGGCTATAGCTGACTACAATGCTACTTTCAATATGAACTTTGATACATCAGTGGATAAATTTCAAAGTTATTATAAAGACCTTTCCCAGAGAGTTAAAAATCGAGAGATTGATTTGCTTATTGTCGTAAATATGTTTCTCACGGGCTTTGATGCAACCACCCTCAACACATTATGGGTGGATAAAAATCTAAAACAACACGGCTTGATACAGGCATATTCTCGAACAAATCGTATATTAAACAGCGTTAAAACTTTCGGTAATATCGTATGCTTCCGTGATTTGAAAAAGG